>FTKM01005826.1_pt1 | contig 55977 bp, 52 predicted proteins | sample 1658051 | NCBI WGS metagenome assembly FTKM01 (sample SAMEA3914794, study PRJEB12502) | metagenome | biome: forest; material: soil | place: Canada | collected 2011-07-05 | depth 0.1 m | reverse complement strand
GCCTGTCCCGCCGAACGCGGAATGTGGGTGCGGGCGCAAACAGCGCCGACCGAATGTGAGGTTGATGCGGACGGCCAAAGCCCAAGCGTCTCAATAAGGCTCAAACCATGGATCCCAACAAGACAGGGAACTCAATCGTGACACACTGACAAACCCACTTGACCGGAAAATCCCCATGTGAGGACGCAGCGGCGGCCGTGTGCGTCCTTCGACGCGCCGCTTCGCGTCGGCTCAGGATGACGTGGAGATATGGCCTAACCGGCAAAGCCGCCCCAAGCGACTTGGAGCGGCTGTCTGAGTTGCAGCTATCGAAGTGAAGCGAAAGGCAGGCTTTCGAAGCCTACTTGATCTTGCCTTCGCGGAACTCGACGTGCTTGCGCACGACCGGGTCGTACTTCTTCAGCACCAGCTTTTCGGTCATGGTGCGGGCGTTCTTCTTGGTGACGTAGAAGAACCCGGTGTCCGCCGACGAATTCAGGCGGATCTTGATCTGTGCTGGCTTGGCCATGGGGTAACCCTGTCAGGCCACGCGGGCCGGGAATTCAAGAGGCGCGGAACATACGGATTGCGGGTCGAAAGTCAACGGACAGGAGCCGTAGGGTTTCTCAGTTTGGAAAGGTCCCCCAGACTACCCAACCAAAAAGTGGGATGGCGATCACGGCCATTGCGATGGACACCCAATATCGCTTGGGCGCATCGGCGCGGCTGACGATCAGTGGGCTTCCAAACTGCCGAAACGGATTCATTGCCTTCCCAGTGATCAATGACACGGGAAGTACGGCCACGCAGAACACCAAAAACAGCAGGGGCGTCCAGAATTCTCGCATCTGAAGGGCTCCCGCGAACAGGCCTTACGCCAACCCGCGCCAATGCGGCTTTCCATTGCGATAGCTGTACAGGAACGGCGCCCTAGGTTCGACCAATGCCGCCAGCACCGCTTCCGTCACGTCCATCAGCGGCAGCTTGGTCGTCTCCTCGATCCGCCGGAAGGCCAAGTCCGTCAGCTCAGCGCTGTCGGCGTGGTCGCCGATGGCGGTGTCCGCGTCGGCGAGGAAAAAGCGCGCGTGGAAGCGGATCGGGCTGCGGACGGGGGTGATGGCGCGGGCGATCAGGCGCAGCGCGCCGTGGTCGGCGGGGAGGACGACGCCGGTCTCTTCCTCCGTCTCGCGCAGGGCTGCCGCGGCCAGGGCGTGGGCGAGGCGAGGCGACGCGCCCGTGGCCTTGGCGCAGGCGGGATCGAGCGGGCGGCTGGTCTGGGCCATATAGTCGCCGGGCTCGACGCCGCCGCCGGGGAAGACGAAGACGTCTGGGGCGAATCGCGACTTGCGCGGGCGCTTGCCCATCAGCACCTCCAGCTTGTCGCCCTTGCCGCGCACCAGCACCAGGCTGGCGGCGTTGCGTGGGCGAGGGGGCTTTGTGGGCGCGGCTTCCGGGGTGGGATCGCTCACAGCAGCTCCTGCTTGCGTTTGCCGTTGAGGAACCGGACGTAGGGCGCGGGCCGGGTCGGGTCTTCCAGCCGCTTGGCCAGCTCGCCCACCACGAAGCGGGTGATGTTGGGCAGGTCCAGGGCCAGGGCCTCGTCCAGATCGACCCAGGCGATTTCGTCGAGCTCGCCGCAGTCCGGCCCACGCTCCAGGCTGATCAGCCGGTCGGCCTCGGCCATGAAGAAGCGGGCGTCGAACCGCTTGGGCCGATAGGGCGGGGTGATGGCGCGGGCGATGAAGTCCAGCGCCGCCAGGTCGGGCGCGGCGCCCATGGCCAGGAACTCGCGCCAGGGGCCCACGGCAGGCCTCGGCGGGGCGGGCTTGGCCAGCAGCAGTCCGACCTCCTCGAAGGTCTCCCGCACGGCTGACAGGGCCAGCGCGCGCATCCGCCGGGCCGGGCCGGTCTTCTCCAGCCGGGTCAGCACTTCGGGTCGGAGATCGGTGGCGAAGGGCGCGCGGAAGTCGGCGCGGTCGATCCGTCCGCCGGGGAAGACCCATTTGCCGGGCATGAAGTCGTGCCCGCCGGCCCTGCGGCCCATGAGCAGACGAGGCTTCGGTCCGTCGCGGCGGACGATGATCAAGGTGGCGGCGTCGCGCGGGCGAACGTTCTTTTCCCCTGCCTTGCGCATGGCCCCGTCATTGCGGGGGTCGTAGCCGGGTTCGGCGATGATGTCGGTCATGGCGGCAAGCTTAAGCCCCGGCGCGGCTCTGCAAAGGGTGTCGTAGCGGAAATGCGCCGCGTCGCCTGGCTGGTTTTTGTCGCGGCTCAAATCCGCTTAGTATGCGACGCCGTACGGAGGACGCCGCCATCAACCCCTATGCCGACAAGACAGACGCGCAGTTCTGGCGGCGAAGCGTCTCGGGCCGTGGGCCGAGCGAGGTTGATCCCATCACCAGCACGGCGTTCGCAATCGCGCGGACGGACAAGGTCGCCACCGCCGGCAGTTGCTTCGCCCAGCACATTTCCCGGCATCTGGCGGCATCGGGCTTCGGCTACTTCGTGCCGGAAGCCGGGCCGGCCCACCCGTTTGCGGCGGATGAGAGCTATGGCGTCTTCTCCGCCCGGTACGGCAACATCTATACCGTCCGTCAGCTGTGGCAGCTGTTCCAGCGCGCTTATGGCCTCATCGAGCCACAGGATGTCGCCTGGCTCCGCGACGACGGCCGCTTCATCGATCCCTTCCGGCCGCGCATCCAGGACGCCGGCTTTGCGGCCCTCGAAGATCTGCTGGCCGACCGAGACTCTCACCTGGAGGCGGTGCGGCGCCTGTTCGAGGACTGCGATGTCTTCGTCTTCACCCTGGGCCTGACCGAAGCCTGGGTCGCCAAGAGCGACGGAGCCGTCTTCCCACTCGCGCCTGGGACCGTCACCAACGATATCGACAACGACGCCTACGGTTTCCACAACTTCACGGTCGCGGAGATGGACGCCGATCTTAGCCGCTTCATCACCGCGCTGCGGCGGGTCAATCCGGCCTGCCGCATCCTGCTGACCGTTTCGCCGGTGGCGCTGATCGCGACCTACGAAGACACCCACGTCCTGTCGGCGACAACCTTCAGCAAGTCCGCGCTGCGGGTGGCCGCGGAAATGGCGAAGCGGGCTTTTCCCCTAGTCGATTATTTCCCGTCCTACGAAATCATCACCGGCCCGCAGGCCCGGTCCGAGTTCTTCGAGAACGATCTGCGGGAGGTCAGCCCCGAGGGCGTCGCACACGTGATGTCGATCTTTGCGCGTCACTACCTGACCGACGCCGGCGCCAGCCAGGTCTCCGCTCCGGCCGTCGCGCCGTCGCGGGTGCTGCGCGACCAGGCGGAACTCTTGCGCGAGACCCAGGACGTGATTTGCGACGAAGAGCAGATTGAGCGGTCCCTGTGAAAACGGTGCGGGCGGCGCCGCGCATCGCGCTTGTCGGCACCTGCCAAGTCGGCGGCATGGCCAGCGCAATGCGGGCCCTGCTGCCGGATGCTGAGGTCCGGCCGTGGCATGTGGCCGCCAACACCGCCGATGGCGACGACGAAATCCTGGCCCAGCTTCCCAGCTTCGACCTGATCGTCTCTCAACTGCCTGAGACCTCCAAGCACGAGGCGCTAAGGATATCGCGGCTGCGGGCGGCTGGGCTGAATTGCATGTTTCAGCCGCCCCTGGTGTTCGGAGGCCTGCACCCGGACACCACCTATCTGAGAAAGCCGAACCGCGGGGTGCTGCACGGTTTCCTCAGCGACTATCACTCAACCATCGTCGCTTCGGCCTATGTGCTGGGCGTCCCGGCGCGCCGCGTGCCCAGTCTGTTCAACAACTTTGTCTATGCCGAGTTGGGGTATTTCGAGGTCTTCGAGGCCGCCAGGTCTGCCTCGCTCGACGCCTTCAGGGAGGCCGGCTACGACCTCGACCGGCATTTCGATGACTGGCTGCGACGCATCGGCCAATTTATGTACTCGCAAAATCATCCGAACATCGAAGTGCTGAAGACGCTGGCCCTGCTGGTGCTCGCCAAGGCGGGGATGGTCGATCCGGGCGAGGCCACGACGGGCGAGGTGGAAGACTACCTGGCGACGGCCTTTATCTGGCCGGTCTATCCAGGACTGGCCAAACGGCTGGGCCTCGAAGGATCGGCGACCTTCCTGCGCGACGCCTACGGACTAGCCGAAGGCGAGTTACGGGATTTGTCGCTGCAGGACTATGTGGCCGGCAGCTATGAAATCTATTCAGCCCACGATCGGGACCATATCAGGACCGGGATCGCCGCCGTCGAACGGGCCTGCGAGCGGCTGAGCGGCCTGATCAGGGTCTAGGCGCGCGAATCCCGTGCCTCCAGCGGCTTGACGGATCGGCAAAAACGGGGCTGAAAGCGCCCCTTCGCCAGCGCCGCCTTACCACGCCGCGCTAAAATCGCCTCCACCGGAGACTACGCCATGCGCGTCTACTACGACCGCGACGCCGACCTCGCTCGCATCCTCGACAAGAACATCGCCATCGTTGGCTATGGCAGCCAGGGCCATGCCCATGCGCTGAACCTGCGGGACTCCGGCGTAAAGAACGTAGCGGTGGCGCTTCGTCCGGGGTCCGCCTCGGCCAAGAAGGCGGAAAGTGAAGGCCTGAAAGTCATGACGGTGGCGGAAGCCGCCGCCTGGGCCGACCTGCTGATGATCCTGGCGCCCGACGAGCTGCAGCGCGAAATCTACAACAACGAGATCGCGCCCAACATCCGCGATGGAGCGGCCCTGCTGTTCGCCCACGGCCTGGCGGTGCACTTCCGTCTGATCGAGCCCAAGGCCTCCATCGACGTGTTGATGGTGGCGCCCAAGGGCCCCGGCCACACCGTGCGCGGCGAGTACCTGAAAGGCGGCGGCGTGCCCTGCCTGATCGCCGTGCACCAGGACGCCTCGGGCGGCGCTCTGGACCTCGGCTTGGCCTACGCCTCCGCCATCGGCGGCGGCCGCTCGGGCGTGATCGAGACCAACTTCCGCGAGGAATGCGAAACCGACCTGTTCGGCGAGCAGGCCGTGCTTTGCGGCGGTCTGGTGGAGTTGATCCGTGCCGGCTTCGAGACCCTGGTCGAAGGCGGCTACGCGCCGGAGATGGCTTATTTCGAGTGCCTGCATGAGGTGAAGCTCATCGTCGATCTGATCTATGAAGGCGGCATCGCCAACATGGACTACTCGATCTCCAACACCGCCGAGTTCGGCCAGTATGTGTCCGGTCCCCGCGTGGTGACGCCGGAGACCAAGGCGGAGATGAAGCGCATCCTCGCCGACATCCAGACCGGCCGTTTCGTGCGCGACTGGATGACCGAATGCGCCGCCGGCCAGCCCAGCTTCAAGGCTACCCGCCGCCGCGCCGCCGAACACCCCATCGAGGAAGTCGGTGGTCGTCTGCGCGCGATGATGCCGTGGATCAGCAAGAACGCTCTGGTGGACAAGGCGAAGAACTAAGTCGTCCAGTCTTCAAGTTGAAGGCCTTCGACTCTTGAAAACTCGTGGGTGTGGCCGGTGACCACCGTCCACCCACGAGCCAAGGCCTGCCCGGCGATCAATAGGTCATAGGGGCCAATCAACTGGCCCTGAGTGGCGAGAGCGCCTTTCAACAGCGCCGCCCGTTCGGCGTCGGCGCCATCAAAGTTCGCCACCGACGCTCGTTCCAAGAACCGATCCAATGCGGCCAATTGGAATGAGCGGCGCTTGGAGCGTTCGGCTCCAAAGCGAAATTCATAGAGCGATATCGTCGACAAAAAGAGCGGCTCGCGCGACAGCGCCGCGGCGGCAAATCGATTGTCGAGCGCCGCCGACCGCGCGAACACCAGATTGATCAATACGTTGGTATCGAGCAGCCTGCCGCTCAATCGAATTTGCTCCAATCGCGCTCCTGGTGTGGTGGCTGCTCAGGGCGTTCAAACCCGTCTGACCCAGCAAGAGTGTGAATTTCCGCCAGCCAGTCGAGTACGTCTTCAACGGTCTCGCCGGCCTTGGCCGGCATCGGTTCAAGGATCAGGCTATCGCCGCTCTTGCGAATGCGAACCCGATCGCCAGGCATGCGAAAGGCCTTGGGCAAACGTACCGCCTGACTGCCGCCCACCTTGAAAAGTTTAGCTTCGGTCATGGTCTGCTCTGTATCTACAGAAAAGTTATACACGAATATCTATGACCAGTGAAGGTGGTCTCCCCCGCGCAGAATCGCCTCCGCCTGCGTCGTGTATTTGCCGCCGGCTCGATCATGCAGAACCAAACCAGGCAGCAACACCAGCGGCGCCTTGCCGGTCTTGTTGGCGCGCACCAGAATCCGCTTGGCCGGCTCATCGGCAAACGGATGCACCGGGCGGATGCGGAACGACCCCGCCTTGGGCGCCAGCGCCGCTAGGATATCGCCCAGCCTGTCCGCGCGGTGGATGATGGTGATGCTCCCGCCCTCGCGCACCGCCTTGAGCAGGAAGTCAGTCCAGGCCTTCAGGCCGCCATCGGCGATCCAGGCGCCGGTGCGGGCGGGGGCGGGGCCTCGGATCGCGCCGGCGTCGTCAAAGAACGGCGGGTTGGCCATGGCTGCGTCGAAGGGCGCAAGGCCCAGGGCTCGGAAGCCTTGTTCGACATCGCCGGCCAAGGCTTCGACCCGTTCGGCCATCCCATTCAGCGCGATATTCTCATGAACCAGGGCGAGGGCGGTTGAGTCGCGCTCCACGCCCGTGAAATGCACCTCCGATCGCCGCGCCGCCGCCGCCAGCAGGGCCCCGCCCACGCCGCATCCCGCTTCGATCACCCGCGCACCGGGCGCCGCATCGCAGGCCGCCGCCAACAAGGCCGCATCGACGCCAGCGCGATAGCCCACGCGGGGCTGGCGCAGGCGTACGCGGCCATCGAGCAGCAAATCCTCGGTAATCTCGGGCTTGGGGGCGGTTTGCGACATTGGCTGAAGGTTCAAGCCTTGTGCTTGTCTTGACCGTGACCTAATCCCTCAACCATTGTCCGCGCGATCGCAAGGCGATTGCGAACCGCCTTCGACTGTTCCGAAGGCGGCGCATCAGGAGCCCAAGGTTTGGACGCAGCCGCGGTCACCGCTTCCCCGACCGGTTCCGTCGATCCGCTCGTGCGGCTCGCGGGCGCCGACATGGGCGCCGTGGACCGGCTGATCACCCTGCGGCTCGACAGTCCCGTTCCCGTGATCCCGGCCCTGGCCCAGCACCTGATCGCCGCCGGCGGCAAGCGTCTGCGTCCGCTGCTCACGGTAGCCGCAGCCCGTCTGGCCGGCGCCCGAAACGACAGCTTCCTGAAACTGGCCGCGGCGGTGGAGTTCGTCCACACCGCGACCCTGTTGCACGACGACGTGGTCGATGGCTCCAAGCTGCGGCGCGGCAAGGTCGCGGCGCATCTGATCTGGGGCGGCTCGTCCAGCGTGTTGGTCGGCGACTTCCTGTTCGCCCGGGCGTTCGAGCTGATGGTCGAAGCGGGCTCCATGCGGGCGCTGAACATCCTGGCCAAGGCCTCCAGCGTGATCGCCGAGGGCGAGGTGCTGCAGCTGACCCGCGCCCACGACCTGAACCTGGACCAGCAGACCTATCTCGAGATCATCGGTGCCAAGACCGCCGAATTGTTCGCCGCCGCCGCCGAGGCGGGCGCGGTTTCGGCCGAGGCGCCGGAGCGCGAGATCTCCGCCCTGCGCCAGTTCGGATTCAGTCTCGGCATCGCCTTCCAACTCGTCGATGACGCCCTCGATTACGGCGGCGCCACCGAGACTTTGGGCAAGAACGCCGGTGACGACTTCCGGGAAGGCAAGGCGACCCTGCCTCTATTGCTGGCCATCTCCCACACCGGCGCCCGCGAGGCGGCTTTCTGGGAGCGGACCCTGACCCGTCTGGATCAGACCGACGCCGACTTCCGCCGCGCCCGCGATCTGGTCATCCAGGCCGGCGCCCTGAAGGCGACCGGCGACTTGGCGCAGCAGTATGCCGAAGAAGCCAAGGCGGCGCTGGATATCTTCCCCGACAACAATTGGCGACGCGCGCTGGAAGATCTGGCCGACTTCGCGGTTACGCGGGTCGCGTAGAGCGACCTCGCCGTTATTGGCCCGGTTTACGGGCCGTAGTCACATCCTCGGATGCGTCCGCCGAGACCTCGGCGCGCTGCAGCTTGGAGTAGGGGTCGCTGTGGTAGAGGGCGTGAAGGAAGGCCTGATCCCAATCGGTCAGCCCCGTGGGCGCGTCCGCCGCTGGCGCGCTGTACAGACGCAATATGGTCGACGCACCCGAGTAGTTGGCGTCCAGATCGACCTGCGCCAGCGAGACCATGGAAACATAGTCGGACACCGCGCCGATGCTGACGTCCTTCAGGTGATTGCCGTCAACGATGACATAGGTGAAAACCAGTCCGTGGGACGCGACCGAGCGAAGGCGTGACGAGCCTCCATAGGTCTTTATGACCGGCCCGCCCTGGGGAATGGCGCCGGCAGAGGGACCCGCGACAGGCGGCATGGTGCTTGAAACGGCGTCATTGTCAGGGCCCACGAGCGTGGCGTCATACCAGACGCGCACGGGACGGCGCGTGCGGACAAACGTGTTGATCGCTGTCGGCCCTTCGCCGCCGAACACCCCACTGGCCGACTTGACCAGGCCCGCCAGCAGCTCATCCGGGTGATCGGTTGCGACAATCATCAGATTGGTGTCGCACTTTGCCGGCGCCATGGGCGCGCCGGCCGCCGTCGCGACCTGTTGCAGGCGCGTGAACAGGTATTGGCTCTGAGGCGCGGTAAAGCCGACGACCAGCGGACAGATAGGCGTTCGCCAGCGCGGGACATTCTCCTCGAATTGGCTTTGCCGGGTGATGTCTTTGACGAAGGTGTTGACCTTGCGGCGGACGACTTCGGGCTTTTCCCGCGCCGCGACGGTGACCGACCCCACGTTCGTCGCCGCCGTCTGCGAACTGGCGGGTGAAGCCTGAGACGGCCCGGGTGTTTGATCGGGGGCGGCCTGAGCGGCATTTGCCAGCGCCATCGTCGCCAGCAGCCCCGCGCACCCGGACATCAAAGCGGCTCGACCGACCATGGCTACTCCAATCGACGCTACACGGCTGCCGCCGAGCCATCCTTCAGTGTCCGGCTCCGGCGCATCCTATACGATAACAACTCAAGGCTTAGCCAACCTTAGTCGAGCCGTGGCGGTCAATGGTGATAAGGCTGATTTGCAGATTTTGCGGCTATTTCAGCGAGCCGCAGAACCGCTGAATCCGAGAGCAGGCGTCTTCCAGCAACGTGTTGGAGGTCGCGTAGGAGATGCGGAAGAAGGGCGACAGGCCGAAGGCGCCGCCGTGCACCGCCGCGCAGCCCTCGGCTTCCAGCAGTTGCACAACGAAATCCTCGTCGTTGGCGATCTTGACTCCCGTCGGCGTGGTTTTGCCGATCAGGCCCTCCACCGAGGGGTAGACGTAGAAGGCCCCCTCCGGCGTCGGGCAGCGCAGGCCGCTCGCCTGGTTCAGCATCGAGACAACCAGGTCGCGACGGCCTTCGAACAGCTTGGCGTTGGGCTTGATGAATTCCTGGGTGCCGTTCAGCGCCTCGACCGCAGCCCATTGCGAGATGGACGAGGGATTGGAGGTGCTCTGGCTCATGACCTTGCCCATGGCCTTGATCAGCGGCTCGGGGCCGGCCGCATAGCCGATCCGCCAGCCGGTCATGGCATAGGCCTTGGAGACCCCGTTCATGGTCAGGGTGCGATCGTAGAGCCCAGGCTCGACCTGGGCGATGGTGGTGTATTCGAAGTCGCCGTAGATCAGGTGCTCATACATGTCGTCCGTCAGGATCCACACCTGCGGATGGCGCATCAGCACATCGGCCAGCGCCTTCAGCTCGGCCCGCGTATAGGCCGCGCCCGAGGGGTTGGACGGAGAGTTGATCAGCAGCCACCGGGTGCGGGGCGTGATCGCCGCCTCCAGGTCGGCCGGCTGCATCTTGAAGCCGCTCTCCGCGGTGGTCATCACCACCACCGGCTGGCCGCCGCAGAGCAGGGCCATGTCGGGGTAGGAGACCCAGTAGGGTGCGGGGACGATCACCTCATCGCCGGGGTTGAGGGTCGCGGTGAGGGCGTTGAAAATCACCGGCTTGCCGCCTGGCGAGACGTTGATCTGCGAGGGCTTGTAGGAAAGGCCATTCTCGCGCGCGAACTTGGCGCAGATGGCTTCCTTCAACTCCGGGATGCCGTCGACGTCGGTGTACTTGGTCTTGCCGTCGCGGATCGCCTGGATGGCGGCTTCCTTGATGTTGTCCGGCGTGTCGAAGTCGGGTTCGCCGACGCCGAGCGAAATCACGTCGCGGCCCGCCCGCTTCAGTTCACGCGCTTTGGCCGTCGCCGCCATCGTGGCGGAAGGCTGGACGCGGCTGAGGGCGGCGGATTCGCGGAACATGACAGATCCTCTGGTTTGGAAGGCGGCGCGCTTTTACGCGGCGAGGGAGGCCGGCGCAACGCGCTAGAACTGTCAGGCTGGACGAAGCCTGAAACACAGCGGCAAAGTCGCCGTACTAAGGGTCTGATCAGGACCAGGGATGTGGGGCGGGCGAAAGACCTGTCTCGGGGGAGAAGGCGACATGAAATCCAAATTCGCACTTGGCGCGGCCTTGTCGGCAAGCCTGCTGATGAGCGGCGCAACGGCGGCCTTCGCAGGCCCGGCCATGGCGCCTGATCTCTCCAAGAGCCTCGTGCCGGGCTATCCCGACGTGGTGGCGGAATATCTGCAGATCCCCGGCTTCAAGGCGCCGGGCACGCCCGATCCGCTCAACACCGCCAGCTTCCTGCGCCTGCGCGCCTCGGCTGACGGCGATCATCCCAAGCCGGCCAACGCGGTCATCATCGCCATGCCAGGCTTCTCGTCCACGCCGCCGCATTGGCTGTGGCTGGCGAGCCAGCTGGTGCACAAGGCAAACGCCGAAACCTGCGACGATGGCCAGCCCTGCCGGGTCGAGGTCTGGGTTATCCAGCGGCGCGGCGCCAACCTGGCCGATACGGTTGGATTGCGTCAGGCCAGAGCCGCCCACGACCCCAAGCCGGCGCTCGACTACTATTACGGCTCGAACGCCGTCACCGCCGATCCGGCCAGAGGCGGCGCCAATACGGTGCTGAAAGCCCCGGGCGAGGGCGACGCCAAGTGGCGGGTGCTGAGCGAGCACGACCTCGGCTTCATGGCCGACTGGGGCTTCGAGACCTATGCGGGCGACGCCGACCGTATGATCGCCCTGATCAAGCAGAAGTCCGGCGCCCACAACATCTTCCTGGCCGGCCACAGCCAGGGAGGCTCCTTCGTCTCCGACTATGCGGGGCGGATGCAGGCGGACGGCAAGCGCGGGCTCGATAAGCTGTCAGGGCTGATCTACCTCGACGCCCAGACCATGCCGGGCCAGCCGGGATCGCCGACGGCGGCCGACCTGAAGGCCTACACCGACCACGTCGATGCGCTGCGAGCAGGCAAGGCGCCGGTCTACACAGGTGGCGGCGGTCTGCTGGGCAACCTGGCAGGGCCGATCGGTGCGGCGCAGGCCGAGGTGGTCTTCACCTATCTCAATCTGGCCGACTTAGGCGGCGAGGCCATCTTCGCCCCCATCCCCAAGCCAACCGCGCCGAAGGCCGGCGAGGCGTTCCGCTATGCCTTGCGGATGAACTGGCTGGCCTTCGCCGGCTCAAGCTTCGACGTCGATCCTCTGCCGGGCAGCGACATCCAGCTGCCGCCGCTGCGGTTCCTGGGCGAGGGCCTGGGTCATCTCGACTTCCGGCCCGTGAACGGTACGGAGAGCTTGTGCGACCTCGCGCCGGCGGCCAGCATGATGATGATGGGTCCGCCGCCCAAGCCCGATCCCCGCGCGCCGTTCAGCTGCGTCGCCTCGACAGCGATGATCGATCCGGCCAAGGTCTATGGCTGGCTCGAAGGCGGCGGCGACGGCGTCGTGCCGGGCAAGGTGGGCAAGGCCGCGCTCTGGGCCGCCTCCGCGGGCTTTGCGCCCGCGCGCAGCAACATAAAGCCGGTGACCGTGACCCTGGCCGACAACGGCCCGACGACCATCGACGCCTCCAACCTGGTGGGCAGCAACTTCTACCCGTCCGAGCGCCACGACTTCGACGCCAGCTGGTTCGGCAAGTGGGCGGTGATCAAGCTGACGGTGGACGGGATGAGCGTCGATCTGGACAAGACCGGCCTGAACCTGCCGGTCTATGTCGCCCGCCGCAGCATCAGCCAGAAGGGCGACAATCCCTTCCCCAACGCCACCGACTTCACCGAGATCAACCGCACCGGCACCTACCAGAGCGCCCCGGCCAAGGCGGTCTCGCCGATCGATCCCAAGATCAACGTCGCCCTCTATAACCACACCGACATCGTTTCCGCGGACGACAGCCTGGCCGGCAAGGTCCGCCCAGGCGAGCCGGGAGCCAGCGCCGTCTCGGACACCCTGGTCGACTGGGTGCTGAAACGCAGCAAGGGCAGGGCGGAGGTGCCGACGCCCAAGCAGCTTGGGGTGATAGAGACCTACTGAGAGTCTCAGTTCAGGCGCGCCGCCAGGAACAGAGGGCGGCGCAGCTTGTTCTGCTGACGCTGGCCGGCCTTGCCGTCCAGCCCTGTAGTTTTCCGGCAAAGGCCATCCATGCAGCTTGCCGCCGACGAACGCTCCGTGTCGCCCAAGGTCTGGCTTGGGTTTGCCATGATGTGCCTCGGCATGTTCATGGCGATCCTGGACATCCAGGTGGTCGCGACGTCGTTGCCGACGATCCAGCAGGCGCTGGCGGTCAATCCCGACCAGCTGAGCTGGGTGCAGACCGCCTATCTGATCGCCGAGATTATCGCCATTCCGCTGACCGGCTTCCTGACGCGGGCGCTGACGACGCGCTGGCTGTTTGTCACCGCCATCAGCATCTTCACCCTGGCGTCGGCCGGCTGCGCGGCGAGCCATAGCTTCCCCATGCTGATCGGTTTTCGCGTTCTGCAGGGGTTTTCAGGTGGCACGCTGATCCCCTCGGTTTTCGCGGTGGTCTTCCTGCTGTTTCCGTTCCGACTACAAGGCACGGCGACGACCATCGCCGGGGTCCTGGCCGTGCTCGCGCCGACGGTGGGGCCAATCGTTGGTGGCTGGATCACCCAGACCTATTCCTGGCACTGGCTGTTCCTCATCAATATCGCCCCGGGCGTGGTCGCGGCCATCGGCGCCAGCGTCTTTCTGGTCCGGGAGAGCCCCTATCTCCGGTCGATCCGAAGTCTGGATCTGCTCGGCCTGCTGGCCATGGCCGTCGCCCTCGCGGCCTTGGAGATCGGGCTGAAGCAGGCGCCCGACCGGGGCTGGGGCTCGCCGGTGGTGCTCAGCTTGATGGCTTTGAGCGGCGTGGCTGGCGGCCTGTTCGTTTGGCGCTCCCTCGGTCGGCGCCTGCCCGTGGTGGAACTGCGGACGCTCGCCAACCCCAATTTCGCTATCGGCTGCCTGCTGAGCTTCGTGCTTGGGATCGGGCTGTTCGGCTCGGTCTATCTGATGCCGGTTTTTCTCGCCTTCGTGAGGGGTCATAACGCGCTTCAGATCGGCGAGATCATGCTGGTGACGGGCATAGCGCAACTGGTCACCGCGCCGATCGCGGTGGCCCTGGAGCGCCGCGTCGATGCGCGTCTGCTCACCGCGTTCGGGTTCGCTCTGTTTGGGCTAGGTCTGGGAATGAGCGCGTTCGAAACCGCCCAGACCGACTTCAACCAGATGTTCTGGCCGCAGATCGTCCGGGGCGTGGCGATCATGTTCTGCCTGCTGCCGCCGACCAGGCTGGCGCTGGGCCGGCTTGAGGCGGCGCAGGTGCCTGACGCCAGCGGCCTGTTCAACCTGATGCGAAACCTGGGCGGCGCCATAGGCTTGGCGCTGATCGACACGGTGATTTACGGCCGCGCGCCGATCCTGTCCTCGCGGATCGTCGCCTCGCTTCAGCGCGGCGACACGGCCACGGCGAGCGCGGTAGGCATTCCGCTCGCGCTGTTCAAAGCGCATGGTTCTGGTCCGCTGGACGCTGGCACGGCGGCTATCCTTAAACCGATGGTGGAGCATCTGGCGCTGGCGCGGGCGATGAACGAGGCCTGGGCTCTGGTGGCTGTGTTGACCATCGCGGCGCTACTGGCCGTCCCGTTCGCCCGGCCCGAACGACGCATCGACAGCTAGACCCACCAGGCCCGCATCGGCGACGGGCCGTCCTACGGGATCGGTTTCGCGCCGCGCGCCCTCCAGAGGGCATAGGTGAGCAGGGCCGAGTTGCCGAAGAAGATGGCCGCCGCGAACACGGGCTGGGTCTGCGGCTTGAGCCCCGTGGCCCAAGTGAAAGCCAGTTGCCTCGCCGCTTCGCCGAGCAGGCCCGGCAAGGCCATCGTCACGGCCACGCCAAGGGCGTCGGCTCGGGTCGCCTTGCGCCAGGCCATGGTTCCGCGAAACACCAGGCACACCGCGATGGCAATGCCGACCGTGGCGGCGGCGGCCACCAACGGACCGTTCTCGAACAATATCCGACCGCCAAGCCGGAAGGTGATCGCGCCGTTCAGCCAGACGCCAAGGCCGAGCAGGGCGTAGATCATCGTATCGCGGCGGCTCATGGGTTTGCTCCGGAGAAGTTGCTCCTGCCTACGCTGGCCGGTTGGTGGCGGACCATCACGCGGCCACGCCGAAGCCCGCGCTTGCTTTTCCGCGCCGGCTAGGTGTACCTCAGCGCCATGGACGCTTCGCGGATCCTTCTTCGGCTTCGGCTTACCAACCCCTGGGCGCTCTAGGGGTCGCGCTTCGTCGCGGCCGGCGCGCAGGGGACACCTACTCCGCCGCCTGACCCATCAAGCCGAACCGACGAGCCCCAAAATGACCACCGAAACTGTAGCCGCCGCACCCGAGGGTGTTCCCGCGACCGCCAAAGACCGCGTCATCGTATTCGACACCACCATGCGCGATGGCGAGCAATCGCCCGGCGCCTCCATGTCCCTCGACGAGAAGCTGGAGTTGTCCAAGATCCTCGAGGAGATGGGGGTCGATGTCATCGAAGCCGGCTTCCCGATCGCCTCCAACGGCGACTTCGAGGCGGTCCGCAAGGTCTCCGAGATCATCACCGAGTCCACCGTCTGCGGCCTGGCCCGCGCCGGGGTTGCGGACATCGAACGCGCGGCCGAGGCGATCCGCCCCGCCAAGCGCGGCCGCATCCACACCTTCATCTCCACCAGCCCCTCGCACCGCGATCACATCCTGCGCATGTCCGCCGACCAGGTGATCGAGCAGATCACCGGCTCGGTGACCCTGGCCCGCAACCTCTGCGGCGATGTGGAATGGTCGGCCCAGGACGCCACCCGCACCGAGCGCGACGTCCTGCGCCGCTGTGTCGAGGCGGCGATCCGAGCCGGCGCCCAGACCATCAATGTCCCCGACACTGTCGGTTATTCCTATCCCACCGAATACGCCGACATCTTCCGGGACCTGATCGAAAACGTTCCGGGTGCGGACAGTGTGATCTTCTCCACCCATTGTCACAACGACCTGGGCCTGGCTGTGGCTAACAGCCTGGCCGGCGTCGAGGGCGGCGCGCGGCAGGTGGAATGCGCCATCAACGGCCTGGGCGAACGGGCCGGCAATGCGGCGCTGGAAGAGATCGTCATGGCCCTGCGCGTCCGCGGCGACGCTCTCGCCTATGACACCCACATCAATACCCAGCACATCAACCGCGCCAGCCGCTACGTCTCGGCCATCACCGGCTTTCCGGTGCAGTTCAACAAGGCCATCGTCGGCAAGAACGCCTTCGCCCACGAGAGTGGCATCCACCAGGACGGCATGCTCAAGAACGCCGGCACCTACGAGATCATGCGGCCCGAAGATGTGGGGCAGGGCGCCACCAACCTGGTCATGGGCAAACACTCCGGTCGCCACGCCTTCCGCGAGAAGCTGAAGGGGCTGGGTTATGAGCTGGGCCAGAACGCCCTGAACGACGCCTTCGTGCGGTTCAAGGAATTGGCCGACAAGAAGAAGGACGTCTACGACGACGACATCGTGGCCCTGGTGGATGACACCCTCGCCCGCGGCGCCGAGCGCATCAAGGTCGAGCATCTGCGCGTTATCGCCGGCACTGAGGGCCCGCAGGAAGCCGACCTGACCCTCACCGTCGATGGCGTCGAGCACAAGGCCCACGCCACCGGCGACGGCCCGGTGGACGCGGTGTTCAACGCCATCCGCAAGGCCGTGCCGCACACGGTCGAGCTGCGCCTGTTCCAGGTGCACGCGGTCACCGAAGGCACCGACGCCCAGGCCCAGGTCTCGGTGCGGCTGGAAGACAACGGCCACATCGCCACCGGCCTCGCCGCCGACACCGACACCCTGACGGCCAGCGCCAAGGCCTATATCAACGCGCTCAACAACCTCACCGCCCGGCGCGAGAAGAGCCGTCCGCCGGTGGCTGTCGCCAGCGGGTTTTAGGCGCGAGCCAACCTTCCCCCTTTATGGGGGAAGGAGGGACCCGCCGCGTAGCGGTGGGAGGATGGGGGTCCGCGCCGGCAGGCGCGTGTGACTCTTCCCGCCCTGTGCTCAAGAGTCTTTGCTTGGCGAGCCTGGCGGCTCGCGTCACCCCATCCTCCCAAGCTTCGCTTGGGCCCCTCCTTCCCCGACAAGCGGGGAAGGTTTGGAGTCTCCATGTTCACCTACCTCTGGATACCAGCCACCATTCTCGCGTCGGGCTTTCAGGTCGCGCGCAATGCGTTGCAGCGCGGGATGATGGGATCGACCGGGCCGTGGGGGGCGACCCTTGTGCGGTTCCTGTTCGGCCTGCCGTTCTCGCTGGTGTTCGTCGCCATCGTCGCCGTGGCCGTCCCGGCCGCGCGTCCCAGCTTCAACGCCGCCTTCTGGCTTGCCTCGGCGACCGGGGCGACGGCCCAGGTGCTGGCGACCGCGGCCCTGTTGGTGGCGATGAACCGCGCCGGCTTCGCGGTCGGCACGGCTTTGCAGCAGAGTTCGTTGCCGCTGGCCGCCATCGTCGGTCTTATTGTTTTTCACGACCATTTGAGCGGCCTGGCCTGGCTGGGTGTCGCCATCACCACGGCGGGCCTGGCGGTGCTGACCTGGCCTAAGGACGCCGCCGGGCCGAAGCCGGTGAGCGGCGCCTTCTTCGGTCTGCTGTCAGGCCTGTTCTTCGGGTTTTCGCTCAACGCCTATCGCCACTCCGGCATCGCCTTGGAGCCGAACCACCGGGTCTATGCGGCCATCGTCAGCCTGGCCGTGGTTCAGGCGATGCAATCGGCGGTGCTTACCGCCGTGCTGGCCATGAGGGACCCGCGAGCCTTGAAGGCGATAATGATCGGCTGGCGCGAATCGGTCGCGGCCGGCTTTTGCGGGGCAATCGCCTCCAGCGGCTGGTTCATCGCGCTTGGCCTTTCACCGGCAGCGCCGGTGCGGGCCGTGGGGGTGATCGAGGCGCCGATGGCCGCTATCGCGGCGCGGCGGCTTTTTAAGGAAATCCTTCGTCCACACCAGATTCTGGCGGGTTGCGCGGTGCTCGCAGGAGTCCTGCTCACGACCCTGACTTAACTGTCATTCGCCCACCGCGTTAAGCCCCTTGAATTCAAAGTGTTCGCGGTGCAAACGGACGGGTCATCGGCTTTGGGGCGAATTGGTGCGGCGTAGGGGTGCGCGGCGCGGCGTTTCTCGGTCTAAAGGCTTCCACCCGTCCCAAAATAACGACTTACGCTTCAAGGCCCTGAATGTTCTCATCCCTGTTTGGCGTCATTTCAAATGACATCGCCATCGACCTCGGTACGGCCAACACCCTCGTCTATATGAAGGGGAAGGGCATCGTGCTCAACGAGCCCTCCGTCGTCGCCCTCCGTAACGTCGGCGGCCGCAAGGTCGTGCACGCCGTCGGCATAGAGGCTAAGCAGATGCTTGGCCGCACGCCTGGCCACATCGAAGCCATTCGTCCCATGCGCGACGGGGTCATCGCCGACTTCGAAGTCGCCGAGGAGATGATCAAGTACTTCATCCGCAAGGTTCACAACCGCAAGGCCTTCACCAATCCGAAGGTCATCGTCTGCGTGCCCTCGGGCGCCACGGCGGTCGAGCGGCGGGCGATCAACGACAGCTGCCTGAACGCCGGCGCGCGCCGGGTCGGCCTGATCGACGAACCCATGGCCGCGGCCATCGGCGCCGGCCTGCCTATCCATGAGCCCACCGGCTCGATGGTGGTCGATATCGGCGGCGGCACCACCGAGGTCGCGGTCCTGTCCCTGTCCGGCATCGTCTATTCGCGCAGCGTGCGGGTGGGCGGCGACAAGATGGACGAGGCGATCATCAGCTACATGCGCCGCCACCATAACCTTCTGATCGGCGAAACCACCGCCGAGCGGATCAAGAAGGAGATCGGCACCGCGCGCTCTCCCGCCGACGGCGAAGGCCTGGCCATCGAGGTCAAGGGCCGCGACCTGATGCAGGGCGTGCCGCGCGAAGTGCGGATCAGCGAAAAGCAGGCTTCCGACGCGCTCAACGAGCCGGTGTCGCAGATCATCGAGGCCGTGAAGGTGGCGCTGGAAGCCACGCCGCCGGAGCTGGCGTCCGATATCGCCGACAAGGGCATCATGCTTACCGGCGGCGGCGCGCTGCTGCGGGGACTGGACGCTGAAATCCGCGATCACACCGGCCTGCCGGTGATGGTGGCCGACGATCCGCTGTCCTGCGTCGCCCTTGGTTGCGGCAAGGTGCTCGAACATCCAAAGTGGATGAAGGGCGTGCTAGAATCATCGCTCTCTTAGCATCGGCCTGACTCGGCCTGAATAGCTTCGGAGGCGAGGCGTGTCCTTCCGGGACCGATCCAACTTCGAGATGAAGGTCCCCCTGACCTGGACGGCGGGGGTGGCGGTGATTATCGCCGCCGTGATCGGCGTTGCCCTGCTGCTGGGCGACCGCCGGGAGACCTTCCAGGTCGAGGCCTATGGCGTCACCAAGAACGTTGTCGATACCCTGTCGGCGCCGGTCAGCAGCACCCTGGCCACGCCGGGGCGTTGGACCGGCAATGTGTTCGACCTGGTGCGCGACTATTTCCTCGCCGGCTCGCAGAACCATGCCCTGCGCGGCGAGGTCAATGACCTGCGCGTCTGGCAGGACAAGGCCGTGGCGCTTGAGAACGAGAACCAACGGCTGCGCGCCGTGTTGGGCCTGAAGACCGATCCGCCGATCCCCATGGTCACCGCCCATGTCATCGCCGACTCGCGCGGACCCTTCGCCGACACCCGGCTGGCCGACGCCGGCCGTGAGCGCGGGGTGACGCCGGGCAATCCGGTGATGAGCGAGCGGGGCCTGATCGGCCGGGTGGTCGGGGTCGGCCACGATGTCAGCCGCGTGCTGCTGCTCACCGACATCGCCAGCCGCACGCCGGTGCTGATCGACCGAACCAACGCCCGCGCCATCCTGAGCGGTGACGGCGGCCCCAATCCCAAGCTGGCCTATATGCGCGGCCAAGATCCGGTGAAGGTCGGCGACCGGGTGCTGACCTCCGGCGATGGCGGCGTCTTCCCGCGCGGCCTGCCGGTCGGCGTCGCGGTCCAGGGCCTGGACGGCGCCTGGCGGGTGCGGCTGGATTCCGACGCCTCGCCGATCGATATCGTCCGTATCCTGCTGTTCACCGACTTCAGCCAGATCGCCGATCAGCGAAAGGATGTGGTCGCCCCGGCCTTGCCGCCGCTGTCGTCCACCGACACGGCCGATGTGCAGGCCAAGCTCAAACTGATGGCCGCGCCGCCGCCGAATGCGGCTGGAGCACCGCCCAAGGCCGGGCCGGGCGCGGCCGCCGCCAGCTCCACCGCCAAGACCCTCGCCAATGCGTTGGCGGCCAGCAAGGGCAGGCCGCCGCCGGCCCATCCCGCGCCCCCATCCGCCGCCACCGCGCCGCCGCCGGACGACGACACCCAATGAGCCTGCTGCAATCGACGCGGCCCATGGATCCCCTGCGTTGGTTGGGCGTGCCAGCCCTGGCCTGCGTTGTGGCGACCATCGTCTTCGCCATCCCGATCAAGGTGTTCGGGTTCCGGCTGCCTGAGCCGGTCTTCGCCATGGTTCCCGCCTTCGCCTGGGCGGTGATCCGTCCCTCGGTGATCGCGCCCTTCGTGCTGATGCTGCTCGGCCTGTTTCTCGATCTCTTCTGGGGCGGCCCGCTCGGCCTGTGGGGCATATCGCTGTTGGCCTCCTACACGGTGGTCCTGGCCTCGCGTAGCATCATGACCGGCCAGAGCCGGCCCATGCGTCAGGTCTGGTTCGCCGGCGCCACCGGGCTGACCATGCTCACCGGATTCCTCATCTGCAGTATCGTTTCGCTCGCTGCGCCGAATATGCTTTCGGTGTTCTGGCAATTTTTGGCCACGGCTGTGCTCTATCCCTTCGCCCATCGCCTGATCGAGCGGTTTGAAGACGCGGATGTCCGATTCCGATGAGTGAGCCGTCCATCTTCTTCAACGAGGTGAATGAGCGGCAGGGGGTGTTCCACCGCCGCGCCTTCGTCATGGGCGCCCTGGCCAGCGTGGGCCTGGTGGCGCTCGGCGGCCGGCTGGCCCAGCTGCAGATCGTCGAGGCCAACCGCTACAAGATGCTGGCGGCTTCGAACCAGTTCAACTTCCGCCTGGTGCCGCCGCCACGTGGCCGCATCCTGGATCGCAATGGCGTCGAGATCGCCACCAACCGGCCGAATTTCCGCCTGCTGCTGCTCAAGGACGAAATCCAGGATCCCGGCGCCACCCTCGACCTGGTGTCGGAGGTGGTGCCGATCACGCCGGAGAAGCGCCGGCAGATCATGCGCCAGATTCAGGAAAGCCAGCGGTTCGTGCCGATCGCGGTGGTCGACGATCTGAGCTGGGACGAGTTCTCCCGCGTCAATGTCCGCGCGGCCGAGTTGCCGGGCCTCCAGCCCGATATGAGCGAGGCCCGGGTCTATCCGTTCGGCGGCGCCTTCGCCCACGTGGTGGGCTATGTCTCCAGGGTCTCGGACTCGGACATCAAGAAGGCCGGCGACAATCCCGACCCGCTGCTGCTGAACCCAGGGTTCCGGATCGGCAAAAGCGGGGTCGAGAAGGCGCTGGATGTGCAGCTGCGGGGCAAGTCCGGCGGCCAGAAGGTCGAGGTGGACGCCAAGGGCCGAGTCATCCGCGAGGACCCCACCGGCGACATCGCCCCCACGCCGGGCAAGGACGTGGTGCTGACGCTCGACGCAGACATCCAGAACCTGGCGCTGGAGAAGTTCGGCGAGAATTCCGGCGCGGCGGTGATGATGGACTGCCGCTCGGGCGACATCCTGTGCATGCTGTCGGCGCCCAGCTTCGACGCCAACGCCTTCGTGCGCGGCGTGCCGCCGGGCGAGTATCGCGCCCTGGCCGACTACGACCACAAGCCGCTGCTCGATAAGTCGCTGGCCGGCCTCTACCACCCCGGCTCGACCTTCAAGACCATGGTCTCGCTGGCGGCCCTGGAGGCCGGGGTCGATCCGAAGCACACCTATACCTGCAACGGCTCCTTCGCCTACGGCAACCACGTCTTCCTGTGCGACCACCACCACGGCACGCTCGATATGCACGGAGCGATCGTCACCTCCTGCGACGTCTTCTTCTACCAGACCGCCCTGGTGGTCGGCCCGGACAAGATCGCCGAGGTGGCGCGCCGGTTCGGTCTGGGCCAGGTCTTCGATATCGGCGTCTCGGGCCAGAAGGCCGGCATTGTGCCCGACATCGCCTGGAAGAAGGCCTATATGACCGCCCGCCATGCCGACCCCCGTTGGTATTCGGGTGAGACGCCGTCCATGGGCATCGGCCAAGGCTATACCGACGTCAACGCGCTGCAGCTGTGCGTGATGGCGTCGCGACTTGCCAATGCGAAGAAGGCGCTCAACCCGCGCCTGATCCGGTCGATCGGCGGCGTCGAGCAGCCGCCCGGCTCGGCGGCGCCCGACATTCCCTACAACCCCGATCACGTCAACTTCGTCCGGGCCGCCATGGCCTCGGTGGCCAATGACTCGCGCGGCACCGCCTTCGCCTTCGCCCAGCTTGGCCTGGGCGACGTGAAGATGGCGGGCAAGACCGGCACGGCCCAGTCGCACAACTACAAGAGCGGCGAGCATGGCCAGCACGGCGCCGTCGGCGCCTGGGCGACGCGGGACAACGCCTGGTTCATCGCCTTCGCCCCTTACGACGACCCGCGCTATGCGGTGGCCGTGCTGGTGGAACATGGCGGCTTCGGCGCCGACGCCGCCGCGCCCATCGCTCGCGAGATCATGCGCGTGGCCCTGCTGAAGGACCCCGAGGTTCGCAAACGCATCGAACAGCCGCTCCCGCTTCCGGCGGTGGATCCTAACGCCGCGTCCGGCGATGATGCTCCGCCGCCGCCCACCGATCTTCCCGGCGCGCCCACCACGGGCCCCACCGGCCAGCAACTTCAGAACCCGCTCGCGGACCCCGCCACATGACCTCCAGCGCCCTGACACGCCCCGGCCAGCGGGACCGGGTGCCGATCAAGTTCGGCGAGATCGATTGGACCCTGTCGGTGCTGATCTGCCTGATCGCCGCGGCGGGCGGGCTGATGCTCTATTCCATCGCTGGCGGCTCATGGAAGCCCTGGGCGGGCGGGCAGATGCTGCTGTTCGGCATCTGCTTTCTGATGATGATGGCGCTGGCCCTGATCGACCTGCGGGTCTGGTTCGCCCTGGCCTACCCGGTCTATGGCATAGCCCTGGTGCTGCTGGTCGCCGTCATGCTGTTCGGCCACTCGGCCCTGGGCGCGGCTCGGTGGCTGCAGATCGGCCACATGAAGTTCCAGCCGTCCGAGGTGATGAAGATGGGCCTGGTCATGGCCCTGGCGCGCTTTTACCACGGGCTCCCGGCCGACAAGGCGAAGCTGTCCTGGCAGCTGCTGATCCCGGCCGCCATGATCGCCGCGCCGGTGGTGCTGATCGCCAAACAGCCCGACCTGGGCACCGCCATCCTGCTGGCTTCGACCGGCGTGGCCATGGTGCTGCTGGCGGGCCTCAGCCTGCGCCTGATCCTGGCCGGGGTCGCCGCCGCGGCGGTGGGCGGACCCATCATGATCTGGGCCATCCTGCACGGCCATCTGGTCAAGGGCTACCAGGCCCAGCGGCTGCTGACCTTCCTGCACCCGGAGGATGACCCCTCCGGCGCCGGCTACCACATCCTGCAGGCCAAGATCGCGCTCGGCTCGGGTGGCTTCCTGGGCAAGGGTTACGGACTGGGCTCGCAGAGCCAGCTCAACTTCCTGCCGGAGAAGCAGACCGACTTCATCTTCGCGACCCTGGCGGAGGAATTCGGCTTCGTCGGTTGCGCCTCGGTGCTGCTGCTCTATGCGGCGGTGATCGTGATCTGCCTGCGGGTGGCGAGCATCTCGCACAGCCACTTCGGCCGGTTGGCGGCGGCAGGGGTGACGGCGACCTTCGCCCTCTACATCCTGATCAACGGCGCCATGGTCATGGGCCTCGCTCCGGTGGTCGGCGTACCCATGCCGCTGCTGTCCAAGGCCGGTACGGTGATGACCACGGTGATGATCGGCTTCGGCCTGATCCAGGCCGTGCGCGTGCACCGCTACGAGGAAGTGACGAGCGGGAGTGGGGCGTTCCTGTAGAGGTGGTCGAACAATTTCCACCGTTCCCTCGCCCTTGTGGCGAGGGCCCATTGGACTCGAACGGTAGATAATTTGCGCTGACGTCGTCGCCCGCGCCCTCTTAATTCGCTTCAGCGCTCAATGGACCCTCGCCACAAGGGCGAGGGAACGGGGCTAAGCCGGAAAGAGCGAGCCTACCCGCTAAAGCGCTCGCGCCTGGTCCGTCGCGCGCACCAACCCATCGATGATCCCTGGCTCGGTCGACGCATGCCCGGCGTCCCAGACCACTTCGAAGTCTACCTTGGGCCAGGCGGCTTTCAGTTTCCAGGCCGATTCCAGCGGGGTGACCACGTCGAACCGGCCCTGCACGATCCAGCCTGGGATATGCTGGATGCGGCCGATGTTCTTCAGGATCCAGTCGTCTTCCGGAAAGAAGCCCCGGTTGGCGAAGTAGTGGCATTCGATCCGGGCGAAGGCGACGGCGAAGTCGACCTCGTTGAACTTGGACGGCCGGGCTTCCGGCCCGCGGATCGAGATGGTGTCGCCTTCCCACTGGCTCCAGGCGGCCGCCGCGCGGGCCTGGACCCGGCGGTCGTGGTGGGTGAGGCGGCGGTGGTAGGCGGCCATCAGGTCGTCGCGCTCCGCCTCAGGAATGGGATCGACGAACCGCGCCCAGGCGTCCGGGAACATCATCGAGGCGCCGTCCTGGTAGAACCACTTCAGCTCCCGCTCGGACACCAGGAAGACCCCGCGCAGGATCAGGGCGTCTACCCGCTCCGGATGGGTGATGGCGTAGGCGAGGGCGAGGGTCGAGCCCCAGGAGCCGCCGAACACCGTCCACTTCTCCACGCCCAGATGAACGCGCAGCCGCTCGATATCCTCGATCAGCGCCCAGGTGGTGTTGTCTTCCAGCGAGGCGTTGGGCCGCGACTTGCCGCAGCCGCGCTGGTCGAACAGGGCGGTGCGCCAGCGGCTGGGGTCGAAGAAGCGTCGCATGGTCGGGTTGATCGCCCCGCCCGGACCGCCGTGCAGCACCACGGCCGGCCGGCCGTCGCGCTTGCCGCATTCCTCGTAATAGATCTCATGCGGCCCGCCCGTGCCGATCCAGCCGAACGCATAGGGTTCGATTTCCGGATAGAGCGAGCGCCGGGACGCGGAGGCGACGGCGGGGGCGGCAGGCGCGGAGTAGCGTTCCATCCCTGCTGTTTAGCGCGGAAACCGCCTTCTCATCCAGTCAAGGATTGCCTTGTTCACCGCTTCCGGCCGCTCCTGTTGCGTCCAGTGTCCGCAATCGCGCACCAATGATTTTTCAAGGTCAGGCACGAAGGCCTCCATCCCGTCGGCGGCCGAAGGCGGCAGGACGGCGTCGTTCTCGGCCATGATCATCAGCGAGGGCACATCGACCGTGGTCGGCAGGCTGGCGCCCTTCTCCCAGTTGCGGCTGATGTTGCGGTACCAGTTGATGCCGCCGGTGAAGCCGGTGCGGGTGAAGGTGTCGACGAAGACGGCGAATTCCTCGTCCGTGAGGAAGGGCTCCCGGGTGTCGGCGGCGGGGTCGTAGGCCTCGACGATCCGGATCAGCGGGAAGACCGATGGATCGCCCGGCTTGCGCTCGGTGGAGAAGCCGGCGGAGGGCGCCTGCGACGGCGGCGGCCGCTTCAGCATGAAGTTCATGGTCTTGGCCACGTCCTGGGCCAGGATATCGTCAGCCTCGCCGGGCTTCTGGAAGTGAACGATGTACATCTCCTCGCCCAGGCGCGCGCGCATGATGGCGATCGGATCGAAGGGCGCGCGAGGCTGGAACGGGGTGTTGACCCCGATCACGCCGGCGACGCGGTCAGGATGCAGCAGCGGCATCTGCCAGACGATCAGGCCGCCCCAGTCGTGGCCGCAGAACACCGCCTTGGGAACGCCCAGATGATCCAACAGGGCGACCAGATCGCCGGTCAGGTGCTCCAGGTCATAGTCCGTCACCGGGCCTGGACGGTCGGTGAGGCCATAGCCGCGCTGGTCGGGGGCGATGGCCCAGATGCCGGCTTCCCCTAAGGCGCGCAGCTGGTGGCGCCAGGAATAGGCCAGCTCCGGCCAGCCGTGACAGAGGATGACCGGCACGCCGGTGCGCGGCCCCGCCTCGTAATAGGCCATGTCGATGCCGTTCACCTTGGCGTGCTGAACCGGCGGCATCTGGCGTGCGAGGGTGTCGGACATATTGGCCTCCCGAGCTTATGGCGTCACGGTGAAGGGCTGGCCTTCGCCGCGCAAGCCGGTATGGCGTTGTTTTACGGCCTAAGTCGACCGTGTCGTTGCGTCAGCCGGAGCCGCCTTTTGCCCATCACCACGCCCGCCGAGACCGGGAAGGCCGACGTCCCCGTCAGGACCGGGCCGGGGTTCGTGCTCATGCTGGGCGCCCTGACCGCCTTCGCGCCTCTGTCCATCGACATGTACCTGCCCAGCCTGCCGACGATCGCGCGGACCTTCGCCGTTTCGACCGGCGCGGCCCAGGGCACATTGGCGGCCTTTCTCGGTGGTCTCGCCATCGGCCAGTTCTTCTATGGACCCATGTCGGACCGATGGGGCAGGCGAGGGCCGATCCTGGTGGGCACGGCCCTCTATGTCGCTGCATCCATCCTCTGCGCCGTCTCGACCTCGATCGAGATGCTGACCATCGCCCGCTTCCTTCAGGCCATCGGCGGCAGCGCGGGCGCGGTGGTGGCGCGGGCAATCGTGCGCGACCGTTTCAACCATCGGGACTCGGCTCGGATGCTGTCGATGCTGATGCTGATCTCGGGCCTTGCGCCGGTGATCGCGCCGCTGATCGGCAGCGCGTTGCTGACCATCGCCGGCTGGCGGGCCGGCTTCTGGGTGATCACCGCTGTCGGCGCCGCCGTGCTGGCCGCCGTGACCTTCCGCCTGCAGGAGAGCCGGTCGGAGGAAACGCGGCTGCATGCGGCCGGCGAGCATCCCGTCCGCACCTATGCGACACTGCTGACCCATGGCCAGCTGGTCGGCTACATCCTCGCCGGCGCTCTGAATTCAGCGGCGGTGTTCGCCTATGTGTCCGCCGCGCCGGGGTTGCTGATCGGCTTCTATGGCATCCCCGCGTCGCAGTTCGGCTGGTACTTCAGCACCAATTCGGTGGCCCTGATCGCCATGAACTCCGTCAACCGCTATCTGCTGCGCCGCTACGCGCCCGAACAGATCGTCACCCTGGCGCGGCCGGGCTCGCTGGTGTTCGCCGCCGCCCTGGCGCTCACCGCCTGGACCGGCTTCGGCGGCATGTGGGGCGTGCTGGTCCCGCTCTTTTTCGTCATCGGCAGCTTCGGCCTGGTCAGCGCCAACACCATGGCCGGCGGCCTCAACGTCGATCCCAGACGGGCCGGGTCGATCTCGGCTCTGATGGGCGGGGCCCAGTTCGCCTTTGGCGCGGTCGCCTCGTCCTTCACCGGCCTGATGCACGACAACGGGCCAAAGCCGCTGTCGCTGGCGGTGGGCGTTTGCATGGCGGGCTCGGCTGTCGCCCTCTATACGCTGGCGTTGCGACCGGGAAAGGCCGTGGCTTAGGCGCTCTTCGTCCCCGCAAATCCCGCCCAAGCCAGCGTCGCCCAGCCGGCCATGAAACACAGCCCGCCCATCGGCGTCGCCGGCCAGAACCAATGCGCCGGCGTCAACGCCAGGCCATAGATCGATCCTGAAAACAGCAGGGCGCCGGCCAGGAACAGCCAGGCCGCGATCCCCGCTGCCCGCGCGCCGGCGCGATAGAGGCCGAAACAGGCGAACACGGCCAGGGCATGGATCAGCTGGTACTCAGCGGCGATGCTCAGCAGGTCCTTGACGTGCGGGTCGCTCACGCCGTGAACGCCGAAAGCGCCGAAGCCCACCGCGATCAATCCGCTCAGCGCGGCCAGCCCCAGCCAGATGCGAACCTGCAAACTCATTGCGCTTCCCCCATCGTCACCCCGCCGATCTTATCCGACCCCGGGCGGCCGGGGAACCGAGAGGGGAGGCGCAAAATTTCCTTGACAAGATGGCGAGGTTATGGTGACTATTTGGCACATTCGGAAAGCGCCGCCAACGGGCGGGCTGCCAAATGCCCCCGCACCCCGACACTCAACCCAGATCCGAACCCCTCTGGCGACGGGCGCCCACGACTCTGGTAGGCCGCCGCATGGGCTCGCCGCTGCGACTGGGATTCTACTACGCCGCCATCTTCATCGGATCGGGCGCGCGCGTTCCCTTCATGCCGGTCTGGTTCAAGGCCCAGGGGCTCAGCGGAACCCAGCTGGCGCTGATCCTGTCGATCCCCCTGTTCATCCAGGCCGCCACCGGGCCCGCCCTGGCGCTGTGGGCCGACACCTTCCGGCTGCGCAGGACGCCGATGATCTGGATGGCCGTGGCCGCCAGCCTGGCCTTCGCGGCCCTGGCGATCTTCAAGGGGTTCTGGTGGTGGATGGTCTTCTGGTGCCTGGCCACCACCCTGATGGCGACCTTTTCGCCGCTCACCGATGTCATCGTCCTGCGGCGGGCGAGGCTCGACGGCTTCGCCTATGGCACGCCACGCGGAATCGGCTCGGCGGGCTACATCGTCGCCAATGTGGGTATGGGACTGGTCCTGGCGCGCTGGGGCCCAGCCTCGGTGCTGGTCTGGACGGTGTCGGCCGGACTGCTGACCGCCCTCGGCGCGCGGTTGCTGCTGCCGCCGGATCCGGTGGCGACAACCGGAGAGCGCGGACGGATCGGCGATCTGGCGCGCGGTCTGGGTCACCTGGTTCGCCGGCGCGATTTCATGCTGCTGATGATCGCCTCAAGCCTGATCCAGGCGTCGCACGGCTTCTACTACAGCTTCTCGACCCTGATCTGGCGCCACCAGGGCCTGGGCGGCTGGTCGGGCCTGCTGTGGGGCTTCAGCGTCGGCGTCGAACTGGTCTTCATGTGGTTCATGGAGCCGTGGCGCCGGCGGGTCGGACCCGAGCGGCTGCTGGTGCTCGGCGGGGTAGGCGCGATGATCCGCTGGAGCGCCTTGGCGTTGTCGCCGCCACTCTGGTTGCTGTTTCCGATCCAGGGGCTGCACGCCTTGAGCTTCACCGCGACCTTCCTGGCCACCTTGCGGCTGATCGAGCGGCTCGCGCCGGCGGAAGACGCCTCGGCCGCGCAAACCCTGAACGCCGCCCTGGCCTATGGATTGTTCACCGGCCTCGCCACCCTTGGAGCCGGCCCCTTGTTCGATACCCTGGGCGCCTACGGCTACTGGCCGATGACGGCTCTTGCGGCGATCGGAGTCGCCGGCGCGCTGGTCCTGCTCGCAGACCAGCGGCAACCGGTCCCAGCCTAAAGCGCTTCGGCCACCGCGGCTTCAAACAGCAGGTAGGCGCGCCCCTGGTCCGAGCCGAGCAGGGCGGACACCACCGTACGGTCGGCGCCCTGCAGCAGGCCCTGGTAGCGGCGGACGAAATGGTCGCTCTGGGCGCGGAAGGTACGGTCGGCCATCATCCGGCGCGAGAGGCGGCGGATGGCGGCGGGGGCCAGGCGATGGACGGCGCGGCGCGAGGCGTCGGCGTCACCGGCGTGGGTGGCGCCGGCGATTTCCTCGACCCGTTGGCGTGGCAGAAGGGCGCCAGCATCAATGCCCATGCCCTCCATCTCGCCAAGGATCAGGTCGGCCAGGCCAGTCTCATCGATGTGTGGTTCGTCGTCCATCGACGACAGCAACTCCCGCCAGGTCCAGCTGTCGCTGGCAGGGCCAGACTCGGCGGGGTCGGGCGATGGCTCGCGGCGTGCGGCTTCCCGGCCGCCGGCGGCTTCGAACACGGTCTTGAACTCTTCGTCCGATGCGGTGGGGGTGAGCCGCAACCGGGGGCGCAGGCCAGCGTCGCCGGCAGCCGCGCGAGGCTCGGTCGGCAGCTCCGGCTCAGCACGGACATAGGGATGCTGCTCGGCAGGGGGCGGAGCCGCCGCCGCGGGGGGCGGGGCTGGAGCACGTTGCTGGGGCGTATGCCCAAGACTCTGCGCCAGGGGCGGCGGCGCGGAGGCGGCGCGCAGGCTGACGCCGCCGGCGGAGCCCGCGACCACGCCCATCAGCCGCACGGCCTCGCTGAGCATGTCATAGTTGCGCCGCACCCGTTCCTGGAAGGCGGCGTCGATGGTCTGGGTCTCTTCCGCCGCGCGGCGGGCCGAAGCCATCAGGTCTTCCATGCCACGCTCGATCGAGGCGCGAACCGTCTCGGCGCGGGCCTGGGCGTCGGCTGGCAGGCGGGCGATGCGCGCGTCCACGTCGGTCAGCAGGCCTTCCAGCTCGACCAATGTGGTCTTGGCGCTCTCAACCCCGGCGCCCAGCTTGGCGACGGAGGCCGCGCCGGCTTCGTCCACCAGGTTGGCCGATTGCTGGATCAGGCTGCGCGCTTCGCTGAGGCGAGATTCGAACAGGGCTTCGGCCTGTTGGCCGGACGCGAAGGCCGCCTCCGCCAGATGATCGACCTTCTCCCGCGCGCTCTCCGCCTGGGCTTCCATGGCCCGGCGGGCGTCGTCGGTGGCGGCGATCAGCGACTGGATCGTCGCCTTGGCCTGGCGCTCCAGTTCGGCCTGTTCGTGGCCGGCCATTTCGGAGACGGCGCCGAGGGATTGGGTGGCGGCGGCGCTGATCAGGTCGCGTTCGCGGGCGACGGCGGCCAGGTGAGCCTCGATCTGGTGGCGGGCCTGCTCGGCCGTGGCGAGCATGTCGTCCACCGACTGCTGGGCCTGTTCCTGCAGACCCTGGCGTTCACGCGAAGCGATCTCGGAGATGGCGCCCAGCGACTGGGCGGCCGAGGCGCTGAGCAGGTCGCGCTCGTGGGTGGCGGCCTCGACGATGTCTGCGAGCTGCGAGCCGGTGCGATTGAGTAGCTGGCTCAAGGTATCGGCGCCCTGCGCCGCCCGGTGACCCAGTTCACCCGCGCCTTCACGGGCATGGGCGACCATTTCGTTCAGCCGGGCAAGTTGGGTCTCGGCTTCGGCGGCGAAGGCTTCCTGATCGGCGCGCAGGCCATGCGCGACCGTGACCAGCGCCGCGCGCTGATCGGTCAGGCCTTCCTCGAGCAACCGGGCCTGATCGCCGACCCCCTGACCCGCGACTTCCAGTCGCGCCACCTGGCGGGACAGGTCCTCGGAGGCGACACGGGAGGCGTCGCTGGCTTCGCCGGCGGCGGCGGCAAGGTCGGCGGCGCGGGCGGTGAGGGCGGCTTCCGCTTCGCGCAACTGGGTTTCGGCCAGGTCGGAGGCCTCGGTGACCATCCGCGCGTGGCGGGTGATGGCGTCGGTCACCTCGGCCGCCTGGGCGTCCAGGGTGGCGGCCAGCAGGTTCATCTTCTCCCGCTCGCCGCTCAGCTCGCGGGTCAGGTTGATGGCGGTGCGGCTGGAGGCCTCGGTGGCCTCGACCAGCCGCTGGCTTTCGGCGGCCAGCACTTCGCGCAGGGATAGGAGTTCGGTGCGAGCGGCCGAGGCCGCGGCGGTGGCGTTTTCGATCTCGCGGCGGACATCGCCGATCGCCGATTCCGCGCCTCGAACCGCCACGTTGGTCGGCGCCGTAAGCTGGTCGGTCAGGGCCTGGGTGCGGCGGGTCTCGGCGGTCAGGCGGGCGGTCTGGTGCAGCACGAAGGCGGTGAGCCAGACCAGGGCCGCCGGGCCAAGCGCCAGGAGGGCGATGACGCCCAGGGCGAAGACGTCGTTGCGGAACGGGATCATGTCGCGCTGGTAGCTCCAGGCGAACACCACCGGCGCCAGGAGGACCAGCAGGGAAACGAACAGCGCCACGACATAGTAGGGCAGGCCGCTGGGCGGTTGGATCGCCACGGCCGGACCGGCTGACGGTCCATCCGTGGGCGGACTCAATGAGGGCAGATCGAAACTCGCCGCTCGGGTTTCAAGCGCGGCCTCCTCGGCGGGCAGCATCGGGCCGAGCGAATCCATCTCGCGCAGTTCCAGCGGCGGCTCGGCCGGAGCCTCGGTCAGACTCTCAAGCTCAATGCTCTCAAGTTGGATGGGCGCGGCTTGCGCGGCGGTCGGAAAATCAAAAGTCTTGGGTTTTTGGCGCTTCATGCGCGGTAATCGCCTTGTCGGTGCGGTCGCCCCTTATAGCCTGCGCAAACCCGCCCGTCGTTCGCGCATTACACGAACGCTACTGGTTAAAGCCGTCCGAGCAAAGCCGGTTTCGGCGCTGTGCGGCAAAGAGGTTCGCCCCCGCGCACGGGGCGTCGCTGTGATCCTGTTACGCTTTGTCACTAAACTGACAACCGACATCAGTATGCGTGGCCTGCCTAAGGGTGGCCCGTTGGCCGCCCGTGCAGGGGAGCAGCGGAATGCTGAAGTCAATCATTGCGGCCATGAGCGCGACGATCGCGCTGGGCGCGGCCGCAAACGCCTACGCCACCGACATCACCGGCGCGGGCGCCACGTTTCCGGAATTGGTCTATGGCCGCTGGGCCGCGGACTACAAGACCCAGACCGGCATCGGCCTGAACTATCAGGCCATCGGCTCCGGCGGCGGCATCAAGCAGATCAAGGCCAAGACGGTCGAGTTCGGCGCCAGCGACAAGCCGCTGAAGATCGCCGACCTGGACGCCGCCGGCCTGTTCCAGTTCCCCACCGTCATGGGCGGCGTGGTGCCGGTGATCAACGTTCCGGGCATCAATCCTGGCCAGATCAAGCTGACCGGCAAGGTGCTGGCCGAAATCTACCTCGGTAATATCAAGAAGTGGAACGATCCGCAGATCATGGCCCTGAACAAGGGCGTCAACCTGCCGGGCCTGCCGATCACCGTCGTCCACCGCTCGGACGGTTCGGGCACCAGCTTCGTCTTCACCAACTACCTGCTGATGAAGGATTCGAACTGGGCCAAGGTCGGCGCCAGCGACTCTGTCAACTGGCCGACGGGCGTGGGCGGCAAGGGCAACCCCGGCGTCGCCGCCGAGGTCAAGCAGACGGTGGGCTCGATCGGCTACGTCGAGTACGCCTTCGCCAAGCAAAGCCACATGACCTACACCCAGATGCAGACTGCTCAGGGCACGTTCGTGGAGCCGGTGGCCGCCAACTTCGCCGCCGCCGCCAGCCACGCCCATTGGGACGCCAGCCAAGGCTTCTACCTGCTGCTGCTCGACCAGCCGGGCGCCACCTCCTGGCCGATCACCGCCGCCACCTTCATCCTGGTCTACAAGCAACAGACCAGCCAACCCGAAGGCGCGGCGGTCATGCGCTTCTTCGACTGGGCCTATAAGAACGGCGACGCCGACGCGGAAACGCTCGACTACGTGCCACTGCCCGCCAACGTGAAGGCCATGGTCCGCAAGGAATGGGCCCAGGTGAAGGGCCCGGACGGCAAGCCGGTTTACTTCGCTCACTGACCTTAAGACACCGCGCCAGGCCCGTCCGGGTCTGGCTGGCAATCAATCGGGGAGGCCGAGGCTGCTCGGCCTCCCTTGATGTCCGAAGAGGCCCATGACCACCGCCGATCCCCTCGATTTCGATCGCCCGCCGCCGAAGGGCGCGCAGCTCGATCCGCTGTTCCGCTATGCCTGCGCGGCGGCCGCGGTGTTCCTGCTGATCGCCCTGGGCGGCATGATCGTGGAGCTGACGATCAACGGCTGGCCGGCCTTCGCCAAGTTCGGCTTCGGCTTCTTCACCAATGTGACCTGGGATCCGGTGGCCGAGGTGTTCGGCGCCGCCGGACCTATCGTCGACACCATCGTCGTGTCGGTCCTGGCCATGGTGTTCGCGCTGCCGTTGTCGTTCGGCGTCGCGGTCTTCCTGGTCGAATACTGCCCCAGCGTCCTGCGCCGGCCGATTGGCATCGCGGTCGAGTTGCTGGCCGGCATTCCCTCCATCGTCTACGGCATGTGGGGCCTGTTCGTGTTCGCGCCCCTGTTCGCCAAATACATTCAGCTGCCGTTGACCGAAGCGGCGCCTCCCGGATCGATCTGGGAAACCCTGACCGCCGGGGTGCCTAACGGCGCCAATATCCTGACCGCCTCGATCATCCTGGCGATCATGATCGTGCCCTTCGTCGCCGCGGTGCTGCGCGAACTGCTGCTGAGCGTCCCGGCGACCCTGCGCGAGAGCGGCTACGGCATGGGGGCGACCTCGCTGGAGGTGGTGTCATCCATCTCCTTCCCCTTCGTCCGCCGCAGCGCCATCGGCGCGGCCATGCTGGGCCTGGGCCGCGCGCTTGGGGAAACCATGGCGGTGACCTTCGTCATCGGCAATTCACACGACTTCCCCAAGTCGCTGTTCTCCGGCGGATCGACCATAGCCTCGACCATCGCCAACGAATTCAACGAAGCCACCGGCGAGATGCACAGCGCCTCGCTGATCGCGCTTGGCGTGGTGCTGTTCATGATGACCTTCGCCGTGCTGGCTTTCGCCCGCGTCCTGCTCAATACCCAGCAGGAGTTCTAGGGCCATGGCCACGCTCAAACACTCCCGCCGCATGGCCGCCAATGCGGTCTTTACCTCGGTCTGCTGGATCGCCACCGGCATCGCCCTGACCGCCCTGGTCGCCATCCTTTGGTCCCTTGTGATCAAGGGCGGCGGTGGGCTGGATCTGGACGTCTTCACCAAGGTCCAGCCGGCGGCCGGCCTGAAGGGCGGTCTGCTCAACGCCATCATCGGCTCCGTCTTCATGTGCGCCGTCGCCATGGTCCTGGCCCTGATCTTCGGTGTGCTGGCCGGCACCTGGCTGGCCGAGTTCGGCCGGGATTCCAGGTTCGCTGAAGTGGTGAGGTTCCTGAACGACATCCTGCTGTCGGCGCCGTCGGTGCTGGTGGGCCTGTTCGTCTGGATCGTGTTGGTCCACCCCTTCCACGGCTTCTCCGCCCTGGCCGGATCGGTGGCCCTGGCGCTGATCGCCGTGCCTATCATCACCCGCACCACCGAGGACGTGATGAAGCTGCAGCCGCCCGCGCTGCGGGAAGCCGGCCTGGCCCTCGGCGCGCCGCACTGGCGCACCGTCGCCGCCATCATCTGGAAATCCTCCCGCAGCGGCATCCTGACGGCGGCCCTGCTGGCCTTCGCGCGGATCAGCGGCGAGACAGCGCCGCTGCTGTTCACCTCGCTGGGCAACACCTCCATCAGCCTCGATGTCACCAAGCCAATGGCGAGCCTTCCAGGGGTTATCTACAGTTTCGCCCTGTCGTCCGACGACGATCTGGTGCGACTGGCCTGGGCGGGCTCGCTGCTCGTCGCCATCACCGTGCTGGGCATCAATATCGCCGCCCGCTTCGCCACCCGTGAGCAAAAAAGATCATGAACGCCGTGACCTCGCCGCCCGACGTAGCCGAGACCTACGAATCCTTCGTCACCCCGGTCGCCGCCGACCAGGTGAAGATGGAGACCAAGAATCTCGACTTCTACTACGGCAAGGCCAAGACCCTGCACGGGGTGAACCTGCAGGTGCTGAACAAGGGCGTCACCGCCATGATCGGCCCGTCCGGTTGTGGCAAATCGACCCTGCTTCGCGTGCTGAACCGCATCTACGCCCTCTACCCCGGCCAGCGCGCCGAGGGGACGGTGATGCTCGATGGCGAGAACATCCTGGACAAGAAGGTCGATGTCGCGACCCTGCGTTCGCGTATCGGCATGGTGTTCCAGAAGCCGACGCCGTTCCCGATGTCGATCTACGACAACGTGGCCTTTGGCGTGAAGCTGTACGAAAATCTCAGCAAGGCAGACATGAATGTCCGCGTGGAGGAGTCGCTCCGCGGCGCCGCGCTGTGGGACGAGGTAAAGGACAAGCTGAACCAGTCGGGCCTGGGCCTGTCGGGTGGCCAGCAACAGCGCCTGTGCGTCGCGCGCGGCATCGCGGTGAAGCCGGAAATCCTGCTGCTGGATGAGCCCGCCTCGGCGCTGGATCCGCGCTCGACGGCGATGCTGGAGCAGACCATCGTCTCGCTCAAGAAGGACTACACGATCGTCATCGTGACCCACAACATGGGCCAGGCGACGCGGGTGTCGGACAATACGGCCTTCATGTACCTGGGCCGCCTGATCGAGTTCGGACCGACCCAGCAGGTGTTCCAGGAGCCCCGGGCCGAGCGCACCAAGGCTTACGTCAGCGGCAAGTTCGGCTGACCAGACGCGAGGCTAGCCTCGCGTCCGCCAACCTGAAGATTTAGCAGTTGTGAGCGTCCTGGCCGACCTTATGGCCGATCAGGGCGCCGGCGCCGGCGCCGATCAGGGTGCCCGCGACGCTGCCGTGGCCGATCGCGTTGCCGACCACCGCGCCGCCGACGCCGCCAGCCACCGCGCCGGTGGTCCCGGAACGGCGCTCGGCGCGCTGGCAGCCGCTGCCATAGCGGGCATGACGATAGTGGTGGTGATGGTGGTAATAGGGATCAGCCATGCCTGGCGCGGCCACGGCGGAAGCCAGGGTCGCGGCGGCGCCGAGGATGAGGGCTAGCTTACGCATGATGGTCTCCGGTTTATCGTTTCAGCCAACTCAACGGCTTAGCTGAGCCGAAGTTCCGGCGCGTCGGCGTTATAGGGTTACGCGGATCTTATCCACCGCCTTTGAAGCGAGCCGCAAGCTTTTGAATTATAGGCCTGTCCGGGCAGGAGCCGGCCCGATCGCAAATCGGAATTTAGTCCGCCGCGAACAGGCCGGTGAAGACCGGGCGCACATATTGCGGCTCGACCTGATCGGTGGTCACGCCGGGCGCCGCGTGCGCCAGATAGGCCGCTGAGTTGATCACCACCATCAGCACGAGACCGGCGATGACCGGATCGACCGGGCGGATGGAGCCGTCGGCGACCCCGTCGCCGATCATGCCGGCGAACCTGAGCGCGGTCTGCTGGTAGCGGGCCTGCACCGACTGGCGATGGGCCGGCGTCAGTGAAACCAGAGTGTAGTGGCGCAGCATCCTGCCGCGCCGGCCAACCGCCTGGTGCAGCGCCAGTGACAGCACCGAGGCGGCGAGCCGTTCCAGGCCATCGCCGCTGTAAGGGCCGGCCTGGCCCTGCCGGAGCGTCTCCAGCGAATAGTCCACGCACGCGGAGACCAGGTCGTCCTTGTCGGTGTTGTGATAGTAGAACGAGCCCTTGGTCACGTTCAGCCGCGCGGAGATCTTGTCCACCGAGGCGCCCTGATAGCCGTGGGCGTTGAGCACTTCGATGGCTGCCACCAGGAAGCGGTCGCGGGTGGCCTCGCCGGTATCGATCAGCGGCTCGCCCAGGGGCATGGGATCGACCTTGGGCCAGTCGCGGCCCGGCGCGGCGATGCCGTTGATCAGCACATCGGCGACGCGGGTGGCTACCGCGCCATATTCCTCAGGTGCATACAGCGGGGACCAGTTCCGCGCCCAGCCCAACAACTCCAGCAGCAGGCGGGCATAGAGGCTGCGCCGCTGGAGATCGAGGGCGCCGTCGGCGGTCTGGAACAGGTCGGCCAGGCGCGCGAACATCTGGCGGTAGGCGGCCAGCACAAGGACCTTGTCCAGCTCGGAGGCGGACCGAATCTCGGCGAAGGTGCCGATCGGCGGAATCTCGCCCAGCCGCGTACGGCGCTGGACGTCGAAATGCTGGACGATGAGGCTCCGGAGCCGCTCCTGCGGCGTGGCCTCCTTTTCCGCCTCGGCGATAATCTCCTCATGGCGCGCGGCCGACGACAGCCAGCAGGCCGTCAGCAGGCTGTCCCGCTTCTTGAAATAGTAGGTCAGGCTGACGGGATGCAGGTCCATCCGTTTGGCGACGGCGGCGAGGCTGAAGCCGCTGGCGCCGCATTCGTCCAGCACCGCCATGGCGGTATCAAGGATCGCATCCTTGCGGCTGGCATACCGGGATGTGGCTTCGTTGGCGGGCTGAAGCTCGGCGACATCGATCGTCGCGGTCCCGTCGTCAAGGCGCGGATCGGCGCGGTTCATGCATCTGCTCTCGCGTCACTGGCATTGTTTCAACCATGAAACGGCCATTTGGCCGGTGTCTAGCATGGCGCGGCCAATATCAAGCCGGGAGTATGGCGGCGGCAGCTTTTCGATCAAGTATGAACGCGCCACGGGCGTCATCTTGAAGCTCTATTCAAGATTTGATGCCTTAAAGACCCTACGGAAGCCAGTTGAGCGCTTTTCGTTCAACTGAGTCGGCGGCGAGGTATGGAACGGTCCCGGATGGCCCGCCTGCACAGGAATTAGGCAAGAATCGGCGATGCGGCCGGGCCAATCCGCCAGTTCATCGGAATGCCGGTTCAACTCCTGGATTAGGATCGCAACCCTCATCGGCCTCCCGCAGTTTGGCTCCAGCAGCGATTGGCGAGCGCCAAGAACTCGTCATCGATTTGGGAGCGAACAGTTGGCTGAGTACACTCTGCATTTTCTCGACAGCGGCAAGCTGGTCGGGCCGGTGGTCCATCTGGACTGCGCCGACGACCGGCAGGCTATCACCCAGGCAGAGGCCGTGCCGCATGTCCACCGCATGGAACTCTGGCGGCTCAATCGCCGCGTCTGGACCTTCGATGCGCCGGATGGCCTGCGCGAAGCGGGATAGCGGGCGTTATTTCGCCGCGGCCTGCAGCCAGTCGGTCCAGGCCTTTTCACGCGTCTGTTCGGCGGCCTTGAGCGCGGTTTCGGCTTCGCGCACGGCGACATCGTGCTTGCGCCATTCGGCAACCCCGCCTTCGCGGGCCGAGTGGGCCGCGTCGAAGGTGTCGAAACGGGCCAGGACCGCGCGGACGCTGTAGGTCACCGGCGGGCCGACCGTCTCGCGGTCGGGATAGGCGCCGGTCACCGCGTCGGCGGTTTCGCTGTCGATGCGGAACACGTCGGCCCAGCCGGCGTGGTGGCGCATGAGGGCCCAAGGCTTGGTGATCTGATCGCTCATGAGTGCCTCCCGTTTGGCGAGGTCCCTGCACTGTGGGATGACCGGCGTGCGGTCAAGACCTGCCGTCGATCTAGCTGAAATTATCGGCGAGCCGGCGGGTTCCGGTTCGGCGCATGACGAAGCCGCGCGGATCGCAAAACGTCGCGCCAGCTGAGCTGCTGCAGGGCCTGATAATGGTCGTGCACCACCGTCCTGGGTTGGTCGAGGCCGAGCTGTTCCAGCCGGCTGGTCCAGACCACCGCCAGGTCATCGACCGTCTGGCTGCCCCAGGTTGGCGGCAGGGTGGTGGCCCAGGTCTGGATCGAGGGCGAGTTGAGCGCCGCCAGGAGCAGGGTCGCGATCAGGATGGCGCGGCTGGTCCAGCGGCGAGCGTGGTCGGCCTTGATGTCCTCATCGACGGGGTCGCTCAGGTCGAAGCCGGCGGCCTCGGCCAGTTCGATCAGCGGCGTGCGGCTGCGCCGGCCTGCGGGGCCTTGGGGAACCTCCTGACCGGTCTCGTAGGCCAAGGGCTCGCGCTCGGGTTCGGGCTGTTCGGTGATGTCGTCGCTCATCCGCCGCCCCTCAGAACTGGAAGTAGATGAAGGGAGCGACGCCGGGGGCGCGCACCGCCTCGACCAGCAGAATCAGCACGCCGATCGCCAGCCCGGCAGCGGGCGACGGAATGCGGGCCAGCCAACCGGACGCCGTCTCGATAGCGCGAGAGGGCAGGGCGTGCATGGCCAGGCCGCCGACGATCAGTATGACGACGAAGGGGGAGAGCAGGGTGGGCGCGGTCAGGCGGCTCAAGCCCGTCAGATAGGCCATGGCGGTGGCGAAACTGTCCGATCGGAACAGGATCCAGGCCAGGCAAACGATGTTGAAGGTGATCAGCCAGCCAACGATGGGCGACAGCATCGGCCATTCCGGCTTGCGGATCACGCTCCACCAGACCCGCTCGATGCACAGAACCGTACCGTGGATCGCGCCCCAGGCGATGAAGGTCCAGGCCGCGCCGTGCCAGAGGCCGCCCAGCAGCATGGTGATCATCAGGTTGATGCAGGTCCGCGCCACCCCGCCCCGGTTGCCGCCGAGCGGCACATAGAGGTAGTCGCGCAGCCAGTTGGACAGGCTGATGTGCCAGCGCCGCCAGAACTCCTGCAGCGAGCGCGAGCGATAGGGCTGGTCGAAGTTGCGCGGGAAGCGGTAGCCGAGCAGGGCGGCGACGCCGATGGCGATGTCGCTATAGGCCGAGAAGTCGCAGTAGATCTGCACCGCATAGCCCCAGGCCGCGCCGATCAGGTCGCCGGCGCCATAGGCGGTGGGGTCGAAGAAGACCGGGTCGACCAGGGCCGTGGCCAGTTCGGAGGCGATCACCGTCTTCTTGAACAGGCCCCAGGCGATCAGCAGCAAGCCGTGCGCGGCCATCTCGCGGCTGAGTTTCGGCGCCTTGGCGAACTGAGGCAGCAGGTCGCTGGCCCGCACGATCGGGCCGGCCACCAGGTGCGGGAAGAAGCTCATCAGCAGCATGACGTCGAGCAGCGAATGCGCCTTGGGCGTCTTCCCGCGATGCACGTCGATGACGTAGCTCATCCCCTGGAAGGTGAAGAAGGAGATGCCGATGGGCAGGATGACGTGCATCAGCGGCAGGTCGCGCTCCCACCCGGCCAGCTTGAGTAGCTCGCCCGCCTGTTCGACGAAGAAGCCGTAATATTTGAAGAAACCCAGGATAATCAAGTTGATGGCGACGCCGACGCCCACCAGCCGCAGCCGATGCTTGCGGTTCTCGGACTCGCCGATCTGTTTGGCGACGAACCAGTTGAGCAGGGCGCTGGCGATCAGCAGGCCGACAAACCGCCAGTCCCACCAGGCGTAGAAGACCCAACTGGCCAGCAGCAGGAACTGTTTCCGCCGCTCGTTCTCGCGGTTCAGGCTCCAGGTCGAGGCGTAGACGGCCAGGAAGAAGAGCCCGAAGATCATGGTGGGGAAGAGCATGACCTAGCGTGCTCCGCCCGACGTTGCGGTAAGGGCCGCGTCGGCGCTCATCAGGTCGGCATAGAGCAGGCCGGCGATCTTCACGCCGCCCTCGACCGTGTAGTGGATGTGGTCGCCGCGCACGAGCTTGGGATCTTCCAGCCCCATCCGGTGAGCGCTGCAGGGGCCGCCTTCGCGGGCTTCCCAGTCCCAGAAGGCGACGCCGACTTCATCGGCCGCCCTGCGCTGCGCCGCTCTGATCTGCGCCAGGCCCGCCGGCGGGAACCAGCGCGCCAGCCGGGGGCTGCGGGTCTGGACCAGCATGGCGTAGTCTTGGGTCTCCTCGTCGCTCAACGGCGCGCAGTTGGGGAAGACGCCGCCGGAGCCGTAGAGGTCTGGGCGGATGGTGTTGGCGTCCGGCGCGCCGAGCACCAGGATGGGGGCATCATGCGACAGCCGCTGCAGCCGCTCGATCTGGCCCCGCAGCAGGGCCTCATAGGCGCCCGCATCCGCATTGGGGACGTAGCCCTCGTTGGTGCCATAGGCGAGGATGATCAGGTCCGGCCGGTAGGCGTCGAGCTCGGCCGCCATCACCGCGTCGTCCCGCTCGGCCAGGTCCTTCAGCTGGGTCCCGGAGACCCCCAGGTTGGACAGGGCGACGCCGCCGTCGGCGAAGATAGCCCAGGACAGCAGGGAGACCGGCCCGCCGCTGGCGCTGACGTCCAGATGCTGCTGCGGCGATGAGAAGTGCGCCTCGTGACAGACCGCCTCGCGATGATCCGTCGCGAGCGGGAACGGCCTGGTATCGCCGCCGGCCGAAAGGGTGATCACGCCGGCGCCGGGCTCGGACAGGGCGCAGACCACGGCGCGCGTGAAGCGGGCGCCGGCCTCCGCGTCCAGGGTCAGGGTCGCGTCGCTGTCTGTGGTCAGCCGAAAGCCGGTCAGGCCAAAGGGCGGCGGCGAGGTGTAGAGATGCGGCTGCTCGGGATGGCGCGGATTAGGCGGCGGGGCGAAGCTGAGGTTGACCCGCCAGGCGCCGGTCTGGGTGACCTGGACCAGGCGCGGGTCGTAGCCGAAGTAGGGCAGGCCCACCGGCAGCACGCCGCGGCCGCCATGGCCGAACACATACTGCAACTGATCGCGCAGGGCGCCGGCGATGTAGTCGTTGGCGGTATGGCTGTCGCCGATCTGCAGGATGTGGACGGTTCGCATGCCCGAGCCGGACTTGGCTTCATGCAGGGCGTGGAAGAAGGGCGTGAGCGTGTCGGCCCCGCAGATACCCGTCGGGCAGGTCTGCGCGGAAGCGCTTGCTCCAAACAAGGTGAAGACACCCAGCGCCAGGGCCGCGCCGCAGGCGCGCAGCCAAACCCGCGCTGGGCCGCGCCTCACGGATGGGCGTCCGCGCCGCTGACGACCAGGGCTTGCGCGCCTGGAGCGGTCACCGGCGTCGTTGCGATGGCCGTCGGCGGGGCCAACACAGGCGCGGCGGCCGCGGCGAGGTCGCGGCGGATGGCGGCGGCCACCGGCGCGGTGATGCGCAGATAGCCGGCCATGGACATGTGGATGCCGTCGTTGGCCCGCATCAGCGTCTTGGTCTTGGAGGCGCCGATGGTCAGGTAGGCGGAATAGTCGCCGTCAGTGTCGCTGGTCAGGGCGACGGTGGGGATGAACTCGGCGCCGAGGGCGGACATGTGCTGGGCCAGCACGGCGTTGATCAGCTGGGCGCCATCGTCGAAATGATGGCTCTCCATCTTCGGCAGGCCGACCCAATAGATCACCGCGCCTTGCTGGCGCAGGGTGCTGACCAGGTTATCGACCCGCCGGCCATAGGCCGCCTTCCAGCCATCGGTGCCGAAGGGATAGATCTTCCCGTCCTCGACGATGCCCTGCTGGTCGTTGGCGCCGAACATGAAGACGGCGATGTCGATGTGCTGGGCGGCGAGTTGCCCCACCGTCTTCTGCTGCACATCGACGTAGTTGTAGCGGCTGAGGCCGGTGGAGACCTGGCTGAGCTTGACGACGTTGAAGCCCTTGTCGCCGTGCAGGTCGCGGTACATGGCCGCCCAGACGCCGTCGCCGAGGCTGTCGCCGAAGATGCCGACGGTGAGCGGCCGGCCGGCGGCGGCCAGCTTGGCGAGCTGAAGGCGGACGTCGGGCGAGGCCGGGGTGGCGGCGATCAGCAGCGCCGGAGCGCCCTTGGTGGATGCGGCGACCGTCTTGGCGGCTGATGTGGTCTTAGCGGCGGGTGCGGAGGGGCTTGCGGGCGTGGAGGACGGCGCCGGGCCTGGGCCGCCCAGGTCGGGCATCAAGTTGAGGCCGATGAAGACGCCGAGCGCCAGGCCGATCACCAGGATGGCCGGGCGGGTCCACAGAAGGCGCAGAAAACCCATCAGACCAGGCTCCCGGCGTTGAGCGTCGGAGCATCGATCTCAAGCGCGCTCGTCAACGAAGCCCCCGAAGCCACTGATAGGGCGAACGAACCATGTCCTGACTTCACTGGCAATTGACAGCGCCCCCAAGGCGAACCCGGCTAGTGACCTTGCGCCAAAATGCGGCGGATCCATCCCCCGATCCTGGCGCGACCGGCGAGACTTGCAAGGATCGGACCGCCGGCCCTGTCGCTCTGCATCATGTCAGATCATTTTGACAGTCTCGTCCTTGTCGCGGCTGATGTAGGAACGCCGGCAGGGAGGGCCGATGAGCGCCGTTGCGGATATTGCGGGTGAGTTCGACTACGTCATCGTCGGGGCGGGCACGGCCGGCTGCGTGCTGGCCAATCGGCTGAGCGACAACCCCGCCAATCGCGTCCTGCTGCTCGAGGCCGGCGGGCATGACAACCTGTTCTGGGTGCATGTACCGATTGGCTACCTCTACACCCAGGGCAAGCCGCGCACCGACTGGTGCTTTCGCACCGAGCCGGAGCCGGGCCTCGGCGGGCGGGCGTTGAACTACCCGCGCGGGCGGCTGCTGGGCGGCTCATCGTCGATCAACGGCATGATCTACATGCGCGGCCAGGCCGCCGACTACGACCACTGGCGCCAGCTCGGCGCCACCGGTTGGGGCTGGGATGACGTCCTGCCGCTGTTTCGCCGGTCGGAAGACTATCACGGCGGCGAGGGCGATCATCACGGCGCCGGCGGGCCGCTGAAGGTGGCGTTGCAGCGGTTGAGCTGGCCGATCCTGGACGCGTTTCGCGATGCGGCCGAACAGTGCGGCATCCCGAAGACCGGCGACTTCAACCAGGGTGACAATTTCGGCTCCGGCTTCTTTGACGTAAACCAGAAAGACGGCCTGCGCTGGAACGGCGCGCGAGCTTTTCTCAACCCGGTCAAGCGGCGGCCCAACCTGAAGATCGTCACCCGCGCCCTGGTCGATCGCGTCGTCTTCGAAGCGGGCCGGACGGCTGGCGTCGCATACCGTCAGGGCGGCGTGGCCCGTCTGGCCAAGGTGCGGGGTGAGGTGGTGCTGGCCGCCGGATCGATCGGCTCGCCACATCTGCTTCAACGCAGCGGCGTCGGCCCGGCTGGCCTACTGCGCGAGAATGGCGTCGAGGTGCTGCATGACGCGCCGGGCGTGGGCGGCAACCTGCAGGACCATCTGCAGATTCGCGCCGCCTATCGCGTCGATGGAACCCGCACCCTGAACAGCCGGGCCGGCAGCCTGTTTGGCAGGGCGATGATCGGGCTGGAATATATGCTGCGCCAGACCGGCCCCCTGTCGATGGCGCCGAGCCAGCTGGGCTGTTTCGCCTATTCTTCGGACCGGGAGGCGACGCCCGATCTGCAGTACCACGTCCAGCCGCTCAGCCTGGACGCCTTCGACCAGCCGCTGCACCCCTTCGACGCCTTCACCGCCTCGGTCTGCAACCTGCGTCCGCGTAGCCGGGGCACGGTGCGTCTGCGCGGGCCGGATGCGGAAACGGCGCCCGCGATCCAGCCCAACTATCTCAATGATCCGGCCGACCAGGAGGTGGCGCTGGCGGCCATTGCGCTGACCCGCCGCATCTGCGCCGCGCCAGCGCTGGCGGCCTTCCATCCTCGGGAATTCAGGCCCGGCGCCGAGATCGCCTCTCGCGAAGACCTGCTCGCCGCCATCGGCCGCATCGCTACCACCATCTTCCACCCGGTCGGTACCTGCCGCATGGGTGGCGATGAGCTGAGCGTGGTCGATCCGGCGCTGAAGGTGCGGGGCGTGAGTGGCCTTCGCGTCGCCGACGCCTCTATCATGCCCACCATAACCTCCGGTAACACCAATGCGCCGACGGTGATGATCGCCGAGAAGGCGGCGGAGATGATGCTGGAGAGAAAAGGGGACGCGATACTTATCCCTTACATCTCCGAGCGTTAGCTAGGTCTACGCCATGGGATAAATATTATGTCCCCTTATCTCCCGTGCGTCCTTCGACGCGCGCCCGAGCGGGCGCGGCTTAGGATGACATAGTTCTCTGGGCTCTATAATTCCAAGTCATGCTGAGCCGACGCGAAGCGGCGTGTCGAAGCACTCACTCGCCTCAAGCCACGTTCAGCCACTCCAGGTTTCGCAGCGCCTCGGCATAGTCCGGGCGCAGCGCCACAGCGCGTTCCAGGCTGGCGCGGGCTTCGTCGAGGCGGCCGGCGGCGTGAAGGGCGGTGGCGAGGTTGTTGTGGGCTTCCGGAGCCTGGGGCGCGAGCCGGACGGCTTCCTGGGCCTGATCGACGGCCTCCTCCATCCGTCCGCAGGCGCGTAGCATGGCGGCGAGGTTCCAGCGCAGCTCGGGGTCGTTTGGCGCCTGGCGGGTGGCCTCGGTGAGGTCGAGGACGCCGTCGGCGGCTCGGCCCTGGCTGTGGGCGACCAGGCCGCGCAGATGCAAGGCGTTGGGCTGGCCCGGCGCGGTCAGCAGCACAGCCTCGGTCGCGGCGAGTACGGCGGGCAGATCGCCGGCGGCGTAGGCCTGGGCGGCGACGTTCAGCCGGCTGGGCAGGTCCGCACCGATGCACCAGGCGCGCCACAGACCACGGTAGCCAGCCTCCATGGTCCGCGCCAGGCCAGGCGCGTCGCCCAGGGCCGAAGCCGCGAAGCGTGGGCGAAGATCGGCTCGCACCTGCGCCAGATAGTCCAGGTCCCGCGCCGCCAGTGACGCCTTGGCGATGTAGGCGTCCACATCGCCGGCCAGCCAGTCGTCCATGCCCAGGGCGCCGAGGATCATGGCCCCGAACCGGCCGACCGACGGCCGATCGGCCAGGCTCATCACCGGCGCGCCCATCCATAGGGCCTCGATGGTGGTGGTGCCGGCGTTGTGCGGGAAGGGATCAAGCGCGATGTCGATCTCGCCATACGCGGCCCAGGTGCTGGTCTGGGGGTTGGTGAAGACCAGATTGAGCCGGTCGGCCTCGACCCCGTGGCGGGCGAACCGCTCGCGGAACAGATCACCCGTGGCCGGATCGGCGAAGGGGGCGTTGTTGAGCATCAGGCGCGAGTCCGGGACCCGCTTCAATATCTCCGCCCAGGCGGCGATCACCCCGTCGTTCAGCCGGATCGAGCGCCCGAAATAGCCGAAGGTGACATGGCCGTTGGCCAGGGCCGGCAGGGGTCCCACCTCCGGCATGGCGGGGTTGGCCTTGTAGACCAGGGGGATGCGCGGCAGGCGGAGGATCGGCTCGCTGAACACCGCCTCGCTGCCCTCTGGCGTCAGGTTGGCGTCGGATAGGAAGGCATCGAAGGCCGACAGGCCCGTAGTCGCGCCGTGGCCGACGAAATAGGTCGCCTGCACCGGCGCGGGCCGCCGGGCGAAGGTCAGCATGCGGTTGCCGGTGGTGTGGCCGGCCAGATCGACCAGCACATCGATGCGATCGGCGCGGATACGCTCGGCCAGGGCTGTGTCGCTGAGGCCGAGGGTAGAAACCCAATGGTCGACATAGCCCTTCACCTGCTCGCTGACCGCGTCTGTGTTGCGCACCTCCGCATAGGCGAACACCTCGAACCCGTCGTGGTCATGCTCGGCCAGCAGCGGCAGCATGAAGGCGGAGACCACGTGGTCGTTGAAGTCCGGCGAGACATAGCCCAGCCGCAATCGCCGGCCGGGATCGCGATCGTTGCCGTGCGGCCGGTGCTCGGCCCGGAGCGGCGCGACATGGGCCGCATCGAATTCGCGGTATTTGGCGAAAATCTGGCCCGGCGTCAGGTCGGGGCGGTAGTTGAGGCCGAACAGCAGGCTGGAGTGGCCGTTGGCGAAGCCGGGCCTAAGCGCCAGGGCGCGGCGGTGCAGACCCTCCGCCTCGTCGAATTCGCCAAGCCCGGCGAGGGAACTGCCCAGGTTGCGGCAGGCTTCGTAGTTGTTGGGATCAAGCGCCATGGCGCGGCGGAAGGCGGTGACCGCTTCGACGTAGCGGCCCTGGTGATAGAGGGCCAGGCCCATCGTTGTCATCAGGTTGGAGCTAGGCGGCGTCTGCGACAGGCTATTGCGCAGCACCTGCTCGGCATCGGCGGCCTTGCGGCGGTCGATCAGCAGATTGGCCAGATTGACCTGCGCCTCCTGCATCTCCGGGCTGATATCGATGGCGCGGCGATAGACCGTCTCCGCCGGCCCGAGCTGGCCCAGCGCCCGCAACGCCGCGCCGAGGTTGGAGTGGGCCGGAGCATGGCGGGGGTGAACTGAAATGGCACGGGTCAGCCATTGCGATGCGGCGGGGAAGTCCCCCCGGCTATAGGCGATCATACCTCGCGCATTGAGGGCGTCCGCATCGCTGGCGTTGGCCGCGATGAGCGAGTCGATAATCGCCTCGGCGCCGTTCAGGTCGCCGGACGCAAATAGGCCCTGCAGCCGATCGAACGCTGCCTGCCGGCCAGCCTGTGATGAAAAGCCTTCAGAAGACACGAGCCGCCCCACGTCCGAACCGGACGATGAACCCCATGCTCCATTCTGAAGCGACCGTTCGAGCTATGAGGCCGATGGTTCGGTTGCGGTGTGGTTAATGAAAGCCGAATTTTCGAGAGTCTAGGCCGCCGCCAGATGCCGGGGCCGCCGCAGGTCCTCCGCAAGGCCTTCACCCATGAGGTCGATGAAATTCTCGCGGTAGAAGCGCTCCACGGCCCTCGGCGAGGTATCCGCAAGCGAGTCGTTGAACCGCTTCAGCGGATTGCGGCCGCCTTCCACATGCGGATAGTCGGACGAGAAAAGGGCGACCTCCTCGCCGGCGTTGGCGATGATCCAGCCGGCGTCCTCGTGCGGATAGGGGGTGGCGCGGAACTGGCGGCGGACCAGGTCGCTCGGCCGCATGGACAGCTTCTGCAGCCGGTCCTCGTTCTTGAGGAAGGCGCCATGGGCCGAATCCATGAACCGCATCCAACTCGGCACCCAGGAGGCGCCCAGCTCGATGGCGCCGAACTTCAGGTTGGGGAAGCGGTCGAACACCCCGTCGAAGATCAGGCAGGCCACGGTCTGCATCACCGAGTTGGGGATGGGCATGAAGCTGACCGAGGTGAAATTCTCTTCGCCGCCGTGGAAGTCCTTCACCCGCGGCAGGCCGTTCTCGAAATAGGCGGGGTTCAGCTTCTCCTCGCCGCCGACGTGGAAGACGATCGGCAGGCCGGCTTCTTCCGCCTGAGCCCAGACCGCGTCGAAGTCGATGTGGCTCGGCGCGAAGCCTTCGGGGCATTTGGACGGGATCATGATCGCCTTGGCGCCCAGCGCGATCGCCTCCTTGGTCGCCGCCGGCGCGCGGCTGCGATCCATGAAAGGCACATAGGCGGTGGGCAGGAAGCGGCGGTCGACCGAACAGAAGTCGGTCATCATCCGGTTGTGCGCCTGGGCGGCGGCGTAGGCGAGGTCGGCGTCCTTGCCCTGGTCGAGACCGAAGTTGCCGAGGCAGAAGGTGGTGAAGACCAGCTGGCTGGCGAAACCGAGCAGGTCCAGCGAGCGCGGCCGGTCGGCGGGCAAGAAGGAACCCATGGCCTCATAGTTCTTGCGCAGCAGGATGTTCTCCGGCCCTCCGGCGCGGAAAGCCTCGTCCTGCTGTTTGGCGCGGGCGTGCTCGGCCCAGCGGCGGTCGCCCACCTTGTGCTGGAAGTAGGGCAGGTCGTGATAGGCCTTGATCTGCTTGGGATCGAAATAGGCGTCCAGGCAGTCGTCCAGCTCCATCAGGTGGGAGTCGGCGTCGTGAACGATCTGGTTTTCCACATAGGGCATGGCGCTTCCTCCGGCGTCCCGATTTTTACGGGATGGTATGCTCGCTAACGCAGCTCGGCAACGTCGGTGAGGAGCGGCTCCAATAGGCGGGGCTGGAAGTGGGCGATGGCCCGGACAATGTCGGTGTGAGTACAGCAGCCATCGGGAAACAGATCGAAGGTGGCGAACAACTGGCCGGCTGCATCAAGCAAGGTCAGGCGCCACTTCGTGAGGGGCGGGCGATTTGTGAACCAGAAAGAGTAGGTGAGCACCGTGAGGTCTTCGACATCGCGCCAGGGAATTGGCCATTCGACGCCCGTGCTTCCCGACCGCCGCATGGGCGGCAACCAGAAGCCGTCCCCAGAAAGCGCCAGCAGCGGATCCGGCGGTTTGCCTGACAAACTTTGCAGCAGCCGCATACAGGCGCGCCGGTAGGCGAATGCAGGCCAGAGCCCAACAGCCGCCAGCAGGTATTTGGTGGATGGCCCCGCGCGTCCCAGCTCACCGGCGCCGTTCGGGGCGAGCAGAAATAAGGCTGACGCGACGAGGCACAAAACTATGGCCGCGGTTCTGCAGGCGTCGTCGAGGACGGGTGTCCGCCAGGCGAGTGGGCCGGATCGCCAAACCGGCTGTCGGAAAAGTGCCGTGAGCCGTGGAGCGGCGAGCAAACCTAGCGCCATCAGGAAGAGAGCAAGGCCCCATCGAAGGTTGCCGACTTCAATCGGAGGCGCGACTGCGACGACCAACGCCATGGGGCCAAGCGCAAGGATGAGCGGCGCAGTGAGCAGCATGTGCCGCCTGTCGCGCTTGTCTGCTTGCCGACCGAGTTGTTCTGCTGATTTAGCCATTCGTCCCCCGACAACGACCGATGTTGGCTCACGCAACATCGGCTCACAAGTCGGGTTCGAAGGAATAGATGCCTTCTATCGAACGCATCGCTTCAATCGATTGGACGCTGGCGCTTCGCCGGACTACCAAGGCCCGCTCGCGCACCGCGCGCAATGCGAACATCCTCTGGGAGACTTCACGATGGCCCTGGCCGAAAGCAAAACCCTTCAGAACCTGAAAGACGCCTTCGCCGGCGAAAGCCAAGCCAACCGTCGCTACCTCTACTTCGCGCAAAAGGCCGACGTCGAAGGCTACAACGATGTCGCCGCCGTGTTCCGCTCCACCGCGGAAGGCGAGACCGGCCACGCCCACGGCCACCTGGAATTCATGGAAGAAGTCGGCGACCCGGCCACCGGCCTGCCCATCGGTGGCACCTCCAACAACCTGAAGGCCTCCATCGCCGGCGAAACTCACGAGTACACCGACATGTACCCGGGCATGGCTCGCACGGCGCGCGACGAAGGCTTCGACGAGATCGCCGACTGGTTCGAGACCCTCGCCAAGGCCGAACGCTCCCACGCCGGCCGCTTCCAACGCGCCCTGGACGGCCTGGACCAGTAGCAAACTCCTTCTCCCCTTGCGGGAGAAGGTGTCAGCGAAGCTGACGGATGAGGGGTCGCGCTGGCCCTTCCGATAGTCTGTTTGCAGGAAACCCGAAGGGCCGGTGAGCCCCCTCATCCGGCCCTTCGGCCCACCTTCTCCCGCAAGGGGAGAAGGAAAACATTTGGACTGACCCATGACCGACGAACCCTCCAAAGCCGCCAGCCACGAAGGCGGTCTCGGCGCCCCTTTGCGTCAACCCATCGAATGGCGATCGGAGGCCTTCTATGACGAGGCGGCCATCGAGGCCGAGATGGAGCGGGTGTTCGACATCTGTCACGGCTGCCGCCGCTGCTTCAATCTGTGCGACAGCTTCCCGATCCTGTTCGACATGATCGACGAGAGCCCCACCGGCGAGGTCGATGGGGTGGCCAAGGGCGACTACAAGAAGGTCGTGGACGCCTGCACGCTTTGCGACATGTGCTTCATGACCAAGTGCCCGTACGTGCCGCCGCACCCGTTCGCGCTGGACTTCCCGCACCTGATGCTGCGCCACCGCGCCGCCGAGCGGAAAAAGCATGGCGGCGAGTTCGTGCGCGAGCAGCTGGGCGAGACCGACCGCAACGGCAAGCTGGCCAAGCCGGTCGCGCCGATCGCCAACTGGATCACCAAACGCGACAACAAGCCGGCGAGGGCGGCGATGGAAAAGCTCGCCGGCATCGACCGCGACGCCGAGCTGCCCAAGTATCACAGCAAGACCGCCACCGACCTGGCCGTGCCCAAGCCCAACTCGGAGGGGCCGGCGTTCGGCAAGCGCAAGGTCGCCATCTATGCGACCTGCTTCGTCGACTACAACGCCCCCTCGACCGCCGTCGCCGCCATGCAGGTTCTGGCGGCCCAGGGCGTCGAGATGCGGATGGAATATCCCGCCTGCTGCGGCATGCCCCAGTTGGAGGCCGGCGACATCGCCGCCGTCGCCGAGAACGCGGCCAAGGTCGCCGCGGCGCTCGAGCCGCTGATCGACGCCGGCTATGACATCGTCGCCCTGACGGCCAGTTGCGGGCTGATGCTCAAGTTCGAATGGCCGCTGATTCTTCCGGAGAACGACAAGGTCATCAAGCTGGCCAAGGCCACGCGGGACATCAGCGAATATGTCGTCGATATCGCCAAGACCGAAGGCCTCGCGCCGGGCTTGGCGCCCATCCCCGGCGGCGTCACCGTCCACCATGCCTGCCATGCCCGGGCGCAGAACATGGGCGCCAAGTCGGCCGAGTTACTGAAGTTGATCCCGGACACCAAGATCGATCTGGTCGAGCGCTGCTCCGGCCACGGCGGCACTTTCGGCGTGATGAAGGAGACCCGGCCGCACGCGATCAAGATCGGCAAGCCCGCCGCTAAGCAGGTGGCGCAAAAGGCCAACGAAACCCTGTGCTCCGACTGCCCGCTGGCCTGCAAGCACCTGGGCCAGTTACTCACCACCGAGATCAAGGACGCCGGCAAGCCGCCGATCCAGGCCCACCCCATCGAAGTGTTCGCAAGAGCCTACGGCTTCGCCGCCTAAGGAGACCTCCCATGCCCGCCGCCCTCCGCAAGATCACCGCCGAAGACATCACCCCCATCGCCCAGTTCGCCGCCGAGCGTAAGGAGCGGCGCGTCGCGCTGCTCCCGACCAAGCGCCTGCGCCGCATCGCGCTCGGCCCGCATTGCACCTTCTATTTCGAAAGCTTCGAGACCCTGCTGTTCCAGGTCGAGGAGATGCTGCTGGTGGAAAAGGGCGGCGCCGAACAGCTGGTCGATGAACTGGCGGCCTACAACCCCCTGGTTCCGCAGGGCGCGGAGCTGGTCGCCACCATCATGTTCGAGATCGACGATCCGATCCGCCGCGAAACCGTGCTGAACCAGCTCGGCGGGGTGGAGGACGACTTCTTCATCCAGTTCGGATCGGAGAAGGCCAAAGGCGTCAGCGAGGACGACGTCGAACGCACCCGGGAGGACGGCAAGACCTCTTCGGTCCACTTCCTGCATTTTCCGCTGACGCCAGCGCAGAAGGCAGTGCTGCGCGACCCGACCGTGCAGATCATGATCGGCTGTGATCACCCGCTCTATGCGCACATGGCCGCGCTGAGCCCGGCGACGCGGGCCGAGCTGGCGAAGGATTTGGGGTAGGCGTTTCACTCCCCGTCAAAACACCTCGTTCCCCTGCCCTTGTGGCAGGGGCCCATTGGACTGAAGCCGTGGGGTGCTTGGCGGAAATGCTGCTGACGGTGGACTGACGATTACCGCTCGCGCTCAATGGGCCCCTGCCACAAGGGCGGGGGAACGCGTGGAGGGAAACGCGGAGGAGCTACCTCAGCTCGTCCACTGCGCCAGCCAGTCGGCCAGCGCTTGCGGGGTCATGTGGCGGGCGTCGGCCAGGGCGGCGACGTGTCCCTCGTCCAGCAGCTTGTCGGCCTTGGGATCGACCACCAGCAGCGCCGGTACGCCTTCCAGTCGCTTGGTGATGCCATAGTGGGCGGGGATCTGCAGGTTGGTGTCGAACCGGCCGACGTTCACCGTCACGACCACATAGTGCTTCTCGACGAAGGCTCTCAGGTCCGGCTGCTCCATCGTCCCGGCCAGGACGCGGCAGTCGCCGCACCAGTTGCCGCCCAGGTCGATGATCAGCAGCTTATGCTCGGCGCGCGCCTGGGCCTTGGCCTTGGCGACGGCGGCGTCCGCATTGGCGGATTCGTCATAGGGGTAGGGCAGGGGCGTCTTCAGCTGCGCGAAGCTGCTGATCGACATCTGCGGCGCGGTGGCCGCGTGGGCCGTCCCCGCGAGGAGGACGGCCGTGAGCGCGAGGGCGAGGGGACGAATGTTCATCCCGTCGATTTAGGGTGGCTAGAGCCGCTCGACAATAGTGACGTTGGCGAGACCGCCGCCTTCGCACATGGTTTGCAGGCCCCACTTCTTGTTCCTGTCCTTCAGCGCATGGACCAGGGTGGTCATCAGCTTGGTCCCGGACGAGCCGAGCGGGTGGCCGAGCGCGATAGCGCCGCCATTGACATTGATCTTGTCCGGATCGGCGCCGATCGTCTTCAGCCAGGCGGCGGGGACGGAGGCGAAGGCCTCGTTGACTTCATAGAGGTCGATGTCGTCGATCGACATGCCGGCCTTCTTCAACGCCTTCTGAGTGCCGGGCAGCGGGGCTTCCAGCATGATAACGGGGTCGCCGCCGACCACGGTCATGTGGTGGATGCGGGCCATGGGGGTGAGGCCCAGGTTCTTCAGGCCGGCCTCATTGACCACCATGACCGCCGAAGCGCCGTCGCAGATCTGGCTGGAGGTGGCCGCGGTGAGGGCGCCGCCTTCGCGCAGCAGCTTCACGCCCTTGATCCCGTCCATCGACACGTCGAAGCGGATGCCTTCGTCGATGGTGTGCAGTTCGGTCTTGCCGTCGGCGGTGGTGATCTCCACCGCGCAGATCTCGTCCTTGAACTTGCCGGCCTGGGTGGCGGCGATGGCGCGCTGCTGGCTCTTGAAGCCGTATTCGTCGAGTTCGTCCCGGGTCAGGCCGTACTTGGAGGCCATCATCTCGGCGCCCATGAACTGGCTGAACTGGATGTTGGGATAACGCTTGGCCATGTTGGGGCTGGTGGGGGTGCCGAAGCCGTTCTGGGCCGGCAGGGCCACCGACAGGCCCATCGGCACGCGGCTCATGCTCTCGACGCCCGAGGCGATGACGATGTCCATGGCGCCGCTCATGACCGCCTGGGCGGCGAAGTGCAGGGCTTGCTGCGAGGAGCCGCACTGGCGGTCCACCGAGGTGCCCGGCACGCTTTCCGGCAGTTTGGAGGCCAGGATAGCGTCGCGGGCGATGTTGGTGGCCTGCTCGCCCACCTGCATGACGCAGCCCATAACCACGTCATCCACCAGCGCCGGGTCGCAGCCGGTGCGGTCGATGATCTCGTTCAGCACCCGGCCGCCGAGGTCGGCGGGGTGGATGCCGGAAAGCCGGCCGGCCTTGCGGCCGCCCGCGGTGCGGGTCGCGGCGACGATATAGGCTTCGCCCATGAAAATTCTCCCTGATGATCGCTGATCACTTTAGGGGGGCAGCTTTTGGACAGGATCCCTTGTCGTGCAAGGGGAAAGTTGGCCTTTGGGAAGCCCTCGCCGCGTCAGGCCTTGGGGCCGCTACGGAAGGTGAATTCTCCCCCGACGCGATTTTGCGGATACGAAAACCGATCCCCGTGTTATGTTGCATTGCACAATAGCTCCGGCCGACAAGGACCTGCCATGGCGATCGAACCGAAAGCGCCTTCCGAAAAGCTGAAGATCGCCGACGTGGACAAGGCGGTCAGCACCCCGGTCGGCGCGGCCTCACCGCTGTGGATGGCCTTTGGCATGGTCGCCAGCGTCGGCGCCGCCTTCTGGTGGCTCACCCGCTGGATGCGTCCGGCGGTTCCGGCAGTGGCGGACGAAGTCGCGGCGAAAGCTCCCACGGCTCCGGCGTCGGCGCCGGTGGCTGAAGCCGCGCCTGTCGTGGTCGCCAAAGCCCCCGTCGCGACCCCCGCGCCAGCGCCCAAACCAGTCGCACCGAAGGTGGAGGCTAAGGCCGCGCCAGTCGCCAAACCCGCTCCGGCTGCTGTTGTCGCCAAGGCTCCCGCGGCAAAGCCCGTCGCCGTGAAGCCCAAACCCGTCGCGGTCGCGGCCGCCAAGACTCCCGTCGCGCCGTCGGTGGCCGCGAAGCCCAAGCCTGTGGCGGCTAAGCCTGCCGCCGCCGAGGCGCCCGCCGCAGCGCCCGTCGCCCCCAAGCCAGCCGCTCCGGCAACGCCGAAAGCGCTCGCCGAAAAGCTGATGGCCAAGCGGGCCGCAGCCAAGGCTGCCGAGACCGCGCCAGCGGCCAAGCCCGCCGCGAAGAAGGCCGCCTCAAAGAAGCCTGCGCCGAAGCCGTCCGCCGCCGTGGCCGCCGCTCCGGCGAAGGCTGCGGCCAAGCCTGCCGCCAAGCCTAAGGCGCCGGCGAAACCCAAAGCCACCTAGTCGGTCAGGCCGCGGCGGAACGAATCTGTGCCGGTTAACGCTATCTCCTTGGGAATAGCGCCGCTCTAAGGCAGGTTGCTGTTCTGGAGGCCTGACTTGGCGGCGCGAACCCACTTCGAGATCAGCAATATCCGCGCGGCGATCGAACGCGTGGGCAAGCTGTCCGACGGCGTTATTGGCGTCGGGCCGCTGAAGATCGGGCTGGATGGCATCCTGGCCTGGGTGCCCGGCGTTGGCACGCTCTACAGCCTCGGCGCGGCGGGCCTGCTGGTCATTCAGGGCATGCGCGCGCGTGTGCCGATGACGGCTCTGATCCAGGTCATAACCCTGCTGGGTGTTCGCACGGCGGTGACGACCAGCGGCGAGGTGGCCGCGGCGCTGACCCTGTTGCCGATCACCATCCCGGCCGAACTGGCGGTGGATTTCTTCCGCGCCCACAAATGGTCCGCCGACATCCTGCTCAAGGCGATCGACAACACGGTCTACGTCGAGGGTCGCCGACATTCCTCGAACCCCAACTACGCCGATATCAAGGAACAGGTCCGTTCTGGCGCCGAACGCCGCCGGGTGGTCTTCCTGGGCTGAATGGCTGGGTCCGAAGCCCTCACGCTACGCGCTTCGCCCTTCGGCAAGCTCAGGGTGAGGAGTTCTATTGAAGCGCCGGCTTCTAAGTCGCCCTCACCCTGGAGACCTTTGCACGGTTACCGGATCATGATTCCCTGAGTGTCGTTCAGGGAGGGTGTGAAGATGGCGGTTCGCACGACGGGTGAGCTTGGATTTGCGGATGCGGCGTTGGCGGCTCGCCGGTCGAAGGGGTCCGACGACTTGGCGCAGATCGATGGCCTGGTGAACTGGGCTCCGATCGAGGCGCTTTTGAGCGGTCTGGTGAAACCGAAGGCCAAGGGCGAGGCGGCCTATCCTCCGCTGGTGTTGTTCAAGGCGCTGCTTCTGCAGCGGTGGCATGGCTTGTCGGACCCGCAGCTGGAGGCTGCGCTATCGGATCGGCTGTCCTTCCTGCGCTTCTGCGGCCTGTCGCTGGAGGA
>FTKM01659362.1_pt1 | contig 56165 bp, 46 predicted proteins | sample 1658051 | NCBI WGS metagenome assembly FTKM01 (sample SAMEA3914794, study PRJEB12502) | metagenome | biome: forest; material: soil | place: Canada | collected 2011-07-05 | depth 0.1 m | reverse complement strand
GCCCAGCGCACGAAGCGATTGTAGAGGGTCTTCTTAGGGCCGTAGACGGCCGCGCAATCGGCCCAACGGCCGCCGCAGCGAAGGGCGTGCACGATCCCGCTCAGCACGCGACGATCATCCACCCGTTCCTTGCCGCGCACGTCTGTCGGCAGCAGCGGTTCAATCCGCGCCCATTGCGCATCCGAAAACCAAAAGAAATCAGACATCCCATGCCTCCAATCTGGAGGCAGTGAATCACGAGCCGAACGACAACGGAATCCTGTTAATGGGTCCGGACCCTAGAGCTTACAGCCCCGGCAGCTTCACGCGGCCGTTGTAGTCGCGGGTGATGACGATGGCCTTGCCGTCGGTCAGCTTCTTGATCCGCTGCGCTTCGATCGCGGGATCGATCGGCGCGGGCGCCGACGCCCCCGGAGCGTTGGCGATCGGGGTCGCGACCGGCTTGTCCTTCTTCCAGAACATCACCTTGTCGGCGAAGCTGGGCTCCTTGTGAGCGATGGCGCCGAATTCGTCATCGACCACATAGCGGATCAGCGGATCGGCCTTGTCGCCGCCGGCGCGGCTGGCCAGCAGCTTTTCGCCTTCGGAACGGTTCTCGGCGTCGCGAGCGCCGAGCAGGGCGTTGCGGGCCTGGCTCTCCGGCTGCAGCTCCTGGGGACGCGGCTCGCCGGGCGATGGCGGACGCAGCGCGAATTCGGGAGGAACCACCAGCGGCGCCTTGGAGACGACGCGGAATTCGTCGGGGGTCACCTTGGTGATGCCGAGGGCTTCCTTGGTGCTCTGGCAGGCCGTAAGGCCCAGGCCGGCTGCCAGCAAGGCTGCGGCCGCCACGCGATTGAAGCTCATAAGCGAACTGCTCCTAGGGCCGCCCCGGCCATCCAAATGTCTCGATAGCGCATTCCTGCCCCCGGCGCCAACGGCCTAAGACGTCTTGGACGTGTCGGGGGGCGTGGCGGGCTGTCGCGCACTGAGCACCATCTCCAGGATCAGGAAGGCGATGCCGATGTCGATGGCCGCGTCCGCGACGTTGAACACCCACTTGAAGCCGATGCCGGAGAAATCGAGGAAGTCGCACACCATGCCTAAGCGAACCCGGTCGATCAGGTTATTGCCGGCCGCGCCGCCGATAATCAGGCCGGCGGCGATGGCGTTGAACAGCCGCTGCGTCTGGCCGGCCCAGATGCCCAGACCGATCACGGCGCAGGCGCCAAAGGCCACCAGGGCCCAGCGGCCGAAGTCGCCATGGTTCTGAAGCAGGCCCAGGCTGATGCCGGGGTTCCACACCATGGTCAGCTTGAAGAAGGGCAGGACCGGTTGGGATTCGCCCTCCAGCAGATGCAGGCCGAGGAACCAGGCCTTGGAGGTCTGGTCGGCGACGATCACCACGGCCGCGATGACCAGGGCCATCACGCCGAGGCGGCTGGGTTTGTAGGTCTTGAAGAAGTCGATCATGCGTGTGCGTCCCACCAAGCCACGGCGTCCGCGTCGCGCAGCGACAGGTCCGGATAGCGGGCATCTTCGCCCACCTCCGGCAAGATCCGCCAGGAGCGGGCGCATTTGCGGCCCTCGGCCTTCAGCGGCTCGACAGCGACCTCGGTCGCGCCCTCCAACCGGAAGGCGTCCGAGGGTCCATCGCCGACGACGAAGGTCGCCTGGCTGGTTCGGAACACCTCGGCTGCGTCCAGGCCCTCGAAGGCGGCCAGCAGGGCCGGATCGGCGATCCAGACCTTGGGGGCCGCATCCAGGGCCGACCCGATGCGCTTCTCGCGCCGCTCGACTTCCAGGGCGCCGGTGACGACCCGGGTGACCGCCTCGACCTTGCGCCAGCGCTCGGCCTCGGCATCGTTGCGCCAGTCGGCCGGGGTGTCGGGGATCACCCGCAGGCAGTTGGAGCCGGCCTTCGGGAAGCGCGTGGTCCAGGCCTCTTCCATGGTGAAACAGGCCAGGGGCGAGAGCCAGGCCGTCAGCCTCTCGAACACCAGGTCCAGCACCGTGCGGCAGGCGCGGCGGCGTAGACTGTCCGGCCGGTCGAGGTAGAGGGCGTCCTTGCGCACGTCGAAATAGAGCGCCGACAGGTCCGCCGAGCAGAAGTCGGCGATGGGGCGCCAGACGTCCTGGAAGCGGTAGGTTTCGTAGGCCGCGCGGACCTGGCCATCCAACTCCCACAGCCGGTGCAGGATGAACCGTTCCAGCGGCGGCATGTCGTCTAGCGCCACTCGCTCGGCTTCATCGAAGCCGTTCAGGGCGCCCAGCATGTAGCGGACGGTGTTGCGCAGCTTGCGATAGCCATCGACCGTGGTCTGCAGGATGGTTTTGCCGATGCGCTGGTCTTCGGCGTAGTCGACCATGGCCGCCCACAGGCGCAGGATTTCCGCGCCGCTTTCCTTGGTGATGGTCTGCGGCTCGACCGTATTGCCCACCGACTTGGACATCTTCTCCCCCTTCTCATCGAGGGTGAAGCCGTGGCTCATGACGCCGTTATAGGGCGCACGGCCGCGGGTGCCGCAGGACTCCAGCAGCGAGGACTGGAACCAGCCGCGGTGCTGGTCGGAGCCTTCCAGATAGAGGTCCGCCGGCCAACGCGTGCCAGGCCGGTCTTCCAGGGTGAAGGCGTGGGTTGAGCCGCTATCGAACCAGACGTCGAGGATGTCCTCGACCTTCTCGTAGCGTTCCGGGTCGTGGTTGCCGAGGAAGTCGCCGGAGGGACGGGTGAACCAGGCGTCGGCGCCCTCGACGGCGATGAGATTGGCGATCCGGGCGTTGACCTGCTCGTCGTGCAGCGGCTGGCCGGTGGTCTTGTCCACGAACATGGCCAGCGGCGAGCCCCAGGCGCGCTGGCGGCTGATCAGCCAGTCGGGCCGGGTCTCGACCATGGAGCGGATGCGGTTGCGGGCGTTGTCCGGATAGAAGGCGGTGTCGTCGATGGCCTTCAGCGCGGTCTCGCGCAGGGTCTTGCCCTTGTGGACCTCGTCCTCCAGCGGCGTGTCCATGCGGATGAACCACTGCGGCGTGTTGCGGAAGATCACCGGCGCCTTGGAGCGCCAGGAGTGGGGATAGGAGTGCTCGACCCGGCCCCTGGCCAGCAGGTTGCCGGCTTCGATCAGCTTCTCCATCACCGCCCCGTTGGCCGGCCCGAACTTGCCGGCCTTCTTGCCCTCGGTTTCAAGCACCTTGAGGCCGCCGAACAGGGGCACGTGCGGGAAGTAGGCGCCGTCTTCGTCGACGGTCTCGGGGATCTCGTTTCGGCCGCTCTTGAGCCAGACGAGGTAGTCGTCGGCGCCATGGCCGGGGGCTGTGTGCACAAAGCCTGTGCCAGCGTCGTCGGTGACGTGATCACCAGCGAGCATCGGCACGTTGAAGCCGTAGCCTTCGTCGAGTTTGGCGAGGGGGTGCGCCAGCGTCAGCCCATCCGGATCGTGGGTGGCGACGTGCCGCCAAGACTTGATCTTCGCGGCTTGGCGGACATCCTCGGCCAAATTCTCGGCGATTAGGAAACGCTCACCGACCTTAGCCCAAGGCGCGAACGGCAGGTCTTCCTCCAGCGCCTCGACCTCGTAGACGCCGTAAGGAATCTTGGGGTTGTAGGACACCGCGCGGTTGGCAGGGATCGTCCAGGGTGTCGTGGTCCAAATGACCACGGAGGCGTCCTTCAGAAGCTGGCTCCGCTCCACCCCCTCGTTGGTGTCGGGCGTGCTGGTGTAAGCGACCACCGGGAACTTCACCCAGATCGTGGGCGAGACATGGTCGTGGTACTCGATTTCGGCGTCGGCCAGGGCGGTGCGTTCCACCGGGCTCCACATCACCGGCTTGGAGCCGCGATAGAGCTGGCCCGAAGCGATGAACTTGTGGAACTCGGTGACGATGGCCGCTTCCGCCTTGAAGTCCATGGTGGCGTAGCGGTTCGCCCAGTCGCCCAGCACGCCCAGGCGCTGGAACTCCCGCGACTGCGAGGTGATCCACTTGGCGGCGTATTCGCGGCATCGTTCGCGGAATTCGGCCTTGGAGACCTCGTCCTTGCGCCGACCCTTGCCGCGGAACTCTTCCTCGATCTTCCACTCGATCGGCAGGCCGTGGCAGTCCCAGCCGGGCACATAATCGACGTCGTAGCCGAGCAGGAAGCGCGAGCGGACCACGAAGTCCTTCAGCGTCTTGTTCAGGGCGTGGCCGATGTGGATGTCGCCGTTGGCGTAGGGCGGGCCGTCATGCAGCACATAGAGCGGCGCGCCGGCCTCCTGCCGCGCCTTGCGCATGGCGAAATAGAGCTCCTGCTCCGCCCAACGGGCCAGGATCTCCGGCTCCTTTTGCGGCAGGCCGCCGCGCATGGGGAAGGGGGTGTCGGGCAGGAAGACGGTGGGGCGATAGTCACGGCCGGCTTCGGTGTTTGTGTCGGCGGTGTCGCCGGAGGAATCGGGGGCCATTACAGGGTCCAGAGAAGGTTTGAAAACGAGGGCGAATTAACGGGATCGAGAACCCGGCGCGCGCGCTTGCCGTCATCCGGCGGGCGTCACGCCGGGCGGTTAATTCGAAACCCTGTCCGAACCGTCGTCATGGGCCGGGGTGTAACAGAGGCCGGGCCGCTGGGCGAGGGGTTGATTTGGGCAAGCTCCAGCCGGGTTGCGTCTCCTGCCGGTCCACAGTTCAATTCCGGCGTTTATTTGAGTCGCCTAAAAATCCGGGATTGCACGCCTCGCAATTCGCTGACAGGGTGAATTCCGCAACCGAGGGTGGGCGGATGTCTCGAATGAACTGGGTGGGCTTGAGCCCGCTTGCGGCGGCGCTTGTCGTGACCATGGCGCTGGTCGGATGCAACCAGACTCAGGGCTGGGACGATACCGCCCGATCGGCCTGGTACAACGGCGACCAGGGCTCGCGCCTGATGCCGCTCAGCTGGTTCGAAGCACTCGAGCAGCCGACCACGTCTCCGCCGACCGCCGGCGCCGCGCCGGGGTCCTTCCTGGATGCGGGCTATATGGCCGCCTTCCGGGTCATCCCCCAGTCCAATACGACCAGGCTGCCGGTCGGCTTCGCGGTTGATCGCCAGGATGACAGTGGTCTGACCAAGACCAACCTGCACTGGATAGTCGGCAAGACGCCGGCCGACGACCAGGTCGACTGGGTCGGCCTGAATTGCGCCGCCTGCCACACCGCCGAGGCCACCTACGGCGCCAAGACCATCAGGCTGGACGGAGCGCCGAGCCTGTTCGACTTCCAAAACTTCATCACCGCCGTGGACAAGGCGCTGGCCCAGACCCGTGATTCAGCCGGTCCTGGCCAGGACGGCGGGCGCTGGAATCGGTTCGCGAGCGCCGTGCTCGGCAAGGATGATACCCCCGCCAATCGCCAGACCCTGCTAGCGGCGCTGAACAAACTGATCACCTGGGAAACCCAGACAGAGGCGCTGAACCAAACCGATCTGCATAACCCCTATGGCTACGGCCGGGTCGACGCCGTCGGCCATATCTACAACCGCATCCTGATGTTCGGCGGAGCGCCTCAGCCGACGCCGAACGCGGCGAACGCGCCGGTCAGCTACCCGCACCTGTGGAACATCACCCGGCAGACCCAGCTGCAGTGGGACGGCATCGCCACCAACGACAAGCTGACCGCCGGGGTGACGCCCACCGACTATGGCGCCCTGGGCCGCAACGTCGGCGAGGTGCTGGGCGTCTTCGGCGACGTGACGATCAAACCCCGCAAGAATGCGACGGACTTCTCCGGGTTCGCCTCCAGCGCCGACGTCGGCAGCCTCAACGCCATGGAGGTGCTGCTCACCAAGCTCAAGCCGCCAGCGTGGCCCTCCGAGTTCGGCCAGCCGGGCGACATAAGCCTTACGGACGCCTCCGGGAACAAGCTCACCCCTCAGCAGGTGCTGGACGCTGGATCGACGCTGTTCCAGACCAACTGCGCCGGCTGCCACACACCGCACGTCGATCCTCAGACCAAGAAGTCGGTCTACGAGAAGATGGAGACCTTCACGGCGATGGGGGCGAACCTCACCGACGAAGGCATGGCCTGTAACGCGTGGGCGAATACCGGCGCCAGCGGCGCTCTGACCGGCATCGCCGCCAACTACGTCAACGGAGTTCCGCTGATCGCCAAAGAGCAGGTGGCGGTTTTGCTGACGACGACGGTCAAGGGCGCGCTGATCGGCAAGAAGGGCGACCTCGTGAAAGTGGCGGCGGCCAACATTTTTGGCGTCACGCCGCTTCCGACCGTCGTCAAGCGACGGCCGTTGTTCGCCGAGGCGGTGCCCCAGAAGCCCCTGACCCCCTGGCAGCAGCGGATCAAATACTGCATGGACAATGCGACCACCACGCCGCTGCTAGCCTACAAGGCGCGGCCCCTGGAAGGCATCTGGGCCACCGGTCCCTTCCTGCACAACGGCTCGGTGCCGACCCTTTACGCCCTGCTGCAGGCGCCGGACCAGAGGCCGAAGACCTTCCTGCTCGGCACCCGCGTGTTCGACCCGAAGAAGGTCGGCTACGACACCAGCCCGAGCGCGCCGGGAAATAGCTTCACCTTCGACACCACCAAGGACGGCAACTCGAACAAGGGACATGTCTACGGCGTCGACAAGTTCACCGAGACGCAGCGGCTGGAACTGCTGGAGTACCTGAAAACCGTTCCCGATCCGCAGTGGCCGCAAACCTGAGCGAGGCCGAGGCATGACCAGCTATCTTGACCGCTTCGACGCTGCGGCGCCCGCCGACCGCTGGCCGATGGTGCGCCGCTGGCTGTTCGACGAACCTCTGCCCTTCTTCGCCGAATTGCGGGCGAAGCGGCCGATCCTGGTCATGCCGGAACTGACCCTGGCGACCCGCTATGCCGACTGCGACACCATTCTGCGCCGCTATGACGCTTTCGGCGTCGATCTCTACAAGCCCAAGCAGGGCGGTTACTGGATGGCGCAGGACGATACCGCCGAACACTGGCGCGAAAAGTCGATCATGAAGGCCATCCTCGACCGGGAGGAGATTCCGGCCATGCGAGCCTCCGTCGGCGCCAAGGCCGCCGACCTGCTGAGCGCGGCCAAGGGGAGGCTCGAGGTCGTACAGGGCCTGACCCGCGCAGCCCCGATCGCCTTCGTCCAGGACTGGTTCGGCTTCGACGGCGCCAATCCCGCCGACATGTCGCAATGGTCCTACTGGAACCAGCAGGACGCCTTCCACAACCAATTCTTCGATGAGGTCGCCGACCCCGGCCATATCGTCATGCAGCGGGAATTGGTCACCGTCGGCATGGCGGTCTACCTCACCGCCCTGATCGCCGAGCGCAGCGTCGAGGTGAAGCTGGGCGGCAAGCGTACTGACCCGGTGTCGCGGCTGCTGCAGCTGTCCTTCTCCGGCGCGCTGAAATTCGATGTCGGGCAGGTGATCTCCAACGTCGGCGGCCTGCTGATCGGCGCCGTGGAGACCACGTCCCACTGCGCCGTGAACGCCCTGCAGGTGCTGTTTTCCAGGCCGGACATGCTGGCGGCGGCCAGGACGGCGGCGCGGGCGGCCGATCCCACAGCCTTCGACGGCTTCGTCTACGAGGCGCTGCGCTTCAAGCCGGCCTTTCCCTACTTCTTCCGCACCTGTCACCTGCCGACGACGCTGGCGGGCGGCACGCCCTTCGCCGCCGAGATCCAGCCTGGAACCACCATCCTGGCGGTGACCCACAGCGCCATGTTCGATGAGACCATCTACGCCGATCCGACGCGGTTCGATCCGACCCGGCCCACCGGCGACCAGTTTACCTTCGGTCGCGGACTGCATGAATGCCTCGGTATCGCGATCGGCCAGGTGATGATCCCGGAGATCGTCCGCCAATGTCTGCTGCTGCCGGATATGTCGCCGGACGGCGATCCCGACTATCGCGGCGGCGAAGTGCCGGAGGCCTATACCCTGACCTGGGCCGCCTGAACCTCCGCCGCCTGACCTGGACCGCTTGAGCAAAACGGCGCAACGACCATGACGAACTTCTCCATCGCTGTGGCGTCGATCACGATCCTCGCCTTCAATCTGCCGGTCATCGTCCTGGTCGTGAGGTTGCCGTTGCTGGTCGATCTCGGTCGGGCCCTGAAGGACAAGGATCCGGTCGGCGGACCCACCGACACCACCAGCTATAGCCGGGTGACCGGCCTGGTCGGCGCGGTCATTCTGACCGCCTTCTTCTGGGCGCTGGGCAATATCGCTATCTTCAAGGCCTTCACCCAGGTCAGCGACATCCAGGCGATCGTCAACGGTGTGGGGCCGCTGTTCGTGGCCGGCGCGGCTATGTTTCTGCCCTACGCCTTCAACCAGGTGAAGTCCGCCTTCGGCGCTGCTGGCGCGGCGAGCGCCGGCGCCATCGCTGCGCCACGGACCACGGCGCCATCGACGCCGCTCCCCGCCGCTGTCCCGGCTGGACTCAATCTGGTCGTCGCGAATCTATCGACCTCCATCGACGATGCGACCTTCTCGGCGGCGGTGGCGGCGATCGGCCTGCAGGTGAGCCGGGACTTTCAGCCCCAATGGGGCAGTGGCGGCGTCCTGACCGCCCAGCGTCTCGCCCTGGGCGGCGCCAAGGCCAACATCGACGGCGCCGCCGACGCCATCATCTATGTCGGCGATTCATCCAGCGACCCGACCACCGGCGTCTCGGGCGCCTTTGGCTACCACTCGACCAACTTCGGCCAGCTTCCCTACGCCTTCGTCTACCTGGACGTCTGCGCGCAATATGGCGAGGTCTGGACCTGCACCCTATCCCACGAAACCCTCGAACTGCTCGCCGATCCAGCCGCCGTGCTGACCGTGGCCGGGCCGGCGCCAGCCTCGGCCGGGGCGCCGGGACAAACCGTCTCCTACGATCTCGAGGTCTGCGATCCGACTCAGGGCGACAGCTACGCCGTCAATGGCGTGACGGTCTCGAATTTCGTCACCAAGGCCTACTTCGGCATGCCCGGCGGATCGTCCGCGACCAACTACCTGGCCCTGGCGCTCAGTCCGCTCGGGGTCCGGCCTGGCGGCTATTTCCAGTACGAGGATTCAACCGGCGCCCACCCGGTCAACGGTCCCAAGGTCGATGCCGCGCGGCTCGCCGCGCGCGCCATATTGGCGGGATATCGCCGCAACGCCCGGCGGGCGGAAGCCACCAAAAAGCGGATTTGAGCTCAGGCCGCGCCTATCGCGCCCTACGCTCCGTTGGCGTCACCGTCACCGTCATTCGTTTGCCGTCCCGCAGCACATGGAAGGGCAGCGGCCGGTCGATGCTCTCGTGGTCGAGGGCGCGGAGCAGGTCGTCCACCCCGGTGATGATCTTGTCGCCGACGCCGACGATGACATCGCCTTCGCGCAGGCCGGCCTTGGCCGCGGGCGCGCCCTCCTCGATGCTGGCGATAATGGCGCCGCTGGCCTGCTCCAGGCCCACCGCAACCGCCAGCCGGCGGTGAATGGCTACCATCTGGGCCGATATGCCGACAAAGCCGCGCCGCACCCGGCCATGCCGCATCAGCTCCGACATGACGAAGGAGGCTGTGTTGCTGGCGACCGCGAAACAGATGCCCTGGGCGCCGGCGATGACCGCGGTGTTGATGCCGATCACCTCGTGCAGGGTCGAGACCAGTGGCCCGCCGGAATTGCCCGGATTGAGCGCCGCGTCGGTCTGGATCAGGTCCTCGATCAGCCGGCCGGTCTCGCCGCGCAGGGAGCGGCCGATGGCGGAGACGACGCCAGCGGTGACCGTGGCCTCGAACCCCAGCGGATTGCCGATCGCCACCACCAGTTGGCCGCGCTTCAGCCGCTTGGAGTCGCCCAGCTTGGCGGCTGGCAGGCGGATGGACTCGTCCACTCGCAGCAGGGCAAGGTCGGTGTAGGGATCGTCGCCGATGGGGCGGGCGGTAAGGGTGCGGCCGTCGGAGACCACCACCTCCAGCGTCGCCGCGCCGCGCGCCACATGGCTGTTGGTCAGGATCAGGCCATCGGGGGAGACGATGACGCCCGAGCCGACGCCCTGGCGGCCGTCGGTGATCGGGTGGATGCGCACGACCGTGGGGGCCACGGCGTCCACGGTGGAGATCACCGCCTTGGAATAGGCGTCCAGGGCCTTGTCGCCGGGATCGAACACCGGTGTGGCGGGCGGATAGTCGTCCGCGTGGGCCGCGCCGCCATAGGTGACGACCGGGCGGTGCTCCAACTCGCGGACGAAGCCGCGCTCGTGGCGGTCGAACAGGTGGGCCACCGAGCCGCCGGAGCGGCCCTGAGCGTCGTACTTTCGTCCCTTACGCAGCATCGTCACGCCCCCGCGCGCCTTGTTTCAAAGGCCTTCCCCTCGTTCAGAAGGGCGGCGCCAGCCTCTGCCGAGCCTGCGCCTCATCCACTTTGATCTGATCCACCAGGGCTTCAAGCCCTTTGAAGGTCAGTTCGGGTCTCAGGAAGGCGATCAGGTCGGTTTCCAGCGTCTGGCCGTACAGATCCTCGTCGAAATCGAACAGAAAGACCTCCAGCCGCGCCTCGACGATGCCGGTGGTGGGGTTCTCGCCGAAATTGGCCACGCCCGGCACCTCGCGGCCATCGGCCAGCCGGGTTCGGGTGGCGTAGACGCCGAGCTTGGGCCGCACATAGTCGCCCGCGCCGATGTTGGCGGTAGGGTAGCCCAGGGTGCGACCCAGGTGCTGGCCCTCTTCCACCACCCCTTCGATGGCGAAGGGCCGGCCGAGGATGGCCGCGGCGCGCTCCGGCTGTCCGGCCCCCAGGGCCTCACGGATAGCGCTGGAGGAATATTTCGCCGCCCCGTCGTCGCCGAGCTTGTCGGTGATGGAGACTGAAAAACCCAACTGCTCGCCATAGCGCCGCAGGGCGTCGGGATCGCCGCTGCGATCCTTGCCGAAGGTGATGTCGAAGCCGGCCGCCACATGGCGCGCCCCCAATCCGCCGACCAGCACGTCGCGGGCGAAGGCCTCGTCGCTCATGGCCGCCATCTCGGCGTCGAAAGGCAGGATGTAGAGGAAGTCGACGCCCAGGGCGTCCAGCGCCCGGGCCTGCTGGTCCACCGTCATCAGGCGGAACGGCGGCGCGTTAGGCTGGAAATAGCGGCGAGGATGGGGATCGAAGCTGATCACCCCCAGGGGCGCCCCCAGCGCCTTGGCCGCCCTGGCCGCGCCGACGATGACGCCCAGATGGCCCTTGTGCACGCCATCGAATTCGCCAAGCGCCACCGCCGCGCCGCGATAGTCGCGCTCCAGATCACGCCAGCCGTTGACGACCTTCAGGTGCACCGCGTCGCCTCAGCCAGCGCGCCGGGGGGCCATGACCATGGCCTCGCCCTCGAGCACGGCCTTGCCGGCCACGGTGCAGACGGTGTCCAGGGTCACGCGGGCCTTTTCCGCATCGATGGCGGTGACGGTGATCTTGGTGGTTACCTCATCGCCGATCCGCACCGGGCGGCGAAAGCGCAGGGACTGGGACATGTAGACCGCGCCGGGGCCGGGCAGCTCGCCCGCCAGCAGGGCCGAGATATAAGCCGCCGACAGCATGCCGTGGGCGATGCGGCCCTTGAACGGGGTGGTCTGGGCGAAGGCCTCGTCCATATGCACCGGATTGAAATCCCCCGAGACCTCGGCGAAGGCTGTGATATCCGCCTCGGTCACCACATGGGAACGCTCCGCGCTCAGGCCAAGGCTCAGGTCTTCCAGAACATATCCGGCCAAGTCGCTCTCCGGGGTCAAGGTTAAGCTGTTTTAGACGAGCGCGCCGCGCGGCCAAGCCCTAACGGTGGGTAGGTTGGCGTTCATACCCGCGAAGGGCGAGGGTCATAAGCCATCCCACTCCAAAACACGCCGTACCCCAGGCCTTATGCCTGGGGTCCATTGAGCGCGAGCCTATGCAGGTCAGCCCCAGACCATCCGCCCATGCGTCACCCTACCGTGCGCGCACAATGGATCCCAGGCACAAGGCCTGGGAAACGGGGCGGACGGAATGAGCGCGACAGCTCACCACACCAGATCGGCCATGGCCCATTTTGCCTGGCCGTCGTCCCGCGCCAGCAGCGCCTGGGTGAGCACGGGATCGAGCTTGCCGTGGTCGCCGATGGCGGCGTTGCCGTGGATGCCGCGGGCGATGAACAGGCAGTCCAGTCCCTGGTTCGTCGCGCCCAGCACATCGGTGACAATGCCGTCTCCCACACAGAGCACCCGGCGGCGGTCCAGCGGCTTGCCCAGCAGCTTTTCCGCCTCGGCCAGGGCCAGCTCATAGATCGGTGCATACGGCTTGCCGGCCATCCGCACGGTCCCGCCCAGGGTCTCGTACAGGTCGCCCAGCGCGCCGCCGCAGTAGATCAGCTTGTCGCCGCGCTGCACCACCTTGTCCGGATTGGCGCAGATCATCGGCAGATTGCGCGCGGCGGCGGCGGCGAGCCGGCTGCGGTAGTCCTCCGGCGTCTCCACTTCGTCGTCGTCGGGGCCGGTGCAGGCGATGAAGGTCGCCTCGTCGATGGAGGAGAATTCGATACCCAGGCCGTCATAGAGCGGCCAGTCACGCTCGGTCGGCCCGATCTTCCACGCCGGCCCCGGCGCCAGCTCGGCCAGCAGGCCGCGGGTGGCGTCGCCGGAGGAAACGAACCCACGCCAACTCGCGCGAGGCACGCCCAGGCCGTCGAGCTGGGAATAGACCGCGGTCGAAGGCCTGGCCGCATTGGAGATCAGCACCGTCGGCCCGACCTCGGCATTGAACCGCGCCAGCGCACCGCAGGCCTCCGGAAACGACGCCACCCCATCGTGGATCACGCCCCAGATGTCGGAGAGGACGACATCGTACTGGCTGGAAAGGTCGCAAAGTCCGTTGATCAGCTGAGGCGGGGTCATGCGCGGCGGGTAGCGGGGGTTGGGCGGCGGGTCAACGGTGTGCGTGCTTCGACGCGGCCGCTGCGCGTCCGGCTCAGCATGACGTAGAATTTTGGACTTCAAAAAAGCACGTCATCCTGAGCCGACGCCCGAAAGGGCGGCGTGTCGAAGGACGCACGAACGCCTACCGCATCCCCCCAGCCCGACGCCGCAGGCTTGTGCGCATGAAGTCGGCCGGCGGGTCGGCTTCGGCGAGGATGGCGTCGCGGATGGCGCGGGGCTCGCCGAACAAATTGCCCTGACCGTAGCGGATGTTGAGCTCCAGGATGTCCACCACCTGGCGCTCGGACTCCACCTTCTCGGCGATCACCTCGATGCCGTAGCGGCGCATCAGGTCGGCGTAGTCGGCGGCGGCCAGGTCTTTCAGCGAGCGCAGGGCCAGCTGACCGTCCACTTCCAGCAGCTGGTTGACCATCATCTCGGCGCCGACGCGGACATATTTCACATCCGCCCGCGACAGGTCCTGGAAGTCCAGGTCCAGGTCGGTGACCTTGTCGAGGGAGAAGCGGAAGCCCAGGTCGGCCAGCTTGGCCATGTTGCGGGCCTCGACAGCGCCGCGCTGATCGAACGCCGACTGGCCGAGCTCGAAGATCAGTCCGCTGGCCATATCCTTGTTTTCGGATAGGAATTCCAGGAACTGCGGGAAGAAGACCTCATCCGCCAGCGAGCCCAGGGCGACGTTGCAGAAGATGCCAACCTTGCGGTCGTTCTTGGCCAGCCGCCGCACGATCTGCACGCAGCGGAACAGCAGCAGGTTGTCGATCGCCGACATCAGGCCTTCCGGCTCGGCGACGCTCAGATACTCGGCCGGCATCATCACCCGGCCGGAGCCGTCGCGCAGACGCGAGAAGCTTTCGTAGAAGACGGTGCGCCGCTGCGGCAGGCTGACGACGGGCTGCAGGTAGAGATCGACCCGGTTCTCGGCCAGGGCCTCGCGGACGGTCTCAAGCAGGGCCGCGTGCTGGCCGTGGCTGTTGGGGTGGCCGATGTGCGGCGCCGAGCGCTGCTGCGACATCCGCTCCTGCAGCGAGTCGCTCATGGTCTGGACCAGGCTTTCCAGCACCCGGACCTCGGTGGTCAGTTCCTCGGAGCGTTGCAGGGCGTCGGTGGTGACGGTCTCGACCAGGCCGCCGATGCGCTGGTGCATGTCGGTAAGCTGGTCGGTCAGGATCAGATGGGCTTCGCGCAGGTTGGCTAGTTCCGACCTAAGCTCGCCATTGCTCAGGCTGCGCGCGATCAGGCCGTGCACCCCCAGCAGGAAGCCGAACGTGCCCAGCATGCCGACAACGCCCGCAGCAACGCCGCCGGCGCCTCGTCCGAGGTAGACCGCCGCGATCGCCGCCAGGCAAATGTAGGCGCCAATCAGCAGCGCCAGAGTGATTCTGCGCATAATCCCGCCCGTTCGAATCAGCCGAGTATCGTCTGGATCAGGCGGTCAAGTCGAAGGAAATGACGCCGCAGGGTTAATGCGGCCGCAAGGATGGGACGTAAGTGCCTCCGACGCCTCACTCAAGCCGTCTCCCCGGCCTTGTGCCGGGGATCCATTGTGCGCAAGCGCTTGAGACGACGCGATGAGGGTTCGGCCGGTGCGAACCTGCGACATCTCGCGCTTAATGGACCCCTGGCACAAGGCCGGGGGAACGAGGTATTTTGAGAACGACGCTGTTTCTGGCTTGCCGCCCTTGGGGGACGCCGTCGACTAATTCAAGCCGCCTGTACGCTCACACCGGCTTCGTTCAGCCAGTCGAGAATCTTCTGCTTGGGCATGGCGCCGACCTTCATCGAGGCCATCTGGCCGCCGCGGAACAGCATCATGGTCGGGATGCCGCGCACGCCGTAGCGCGACGGAACGCCGGGGCTTTCCTCGATGTCCAGCTTGGCGATGGTCACCACATCGGCCAGCTCTTCCGAGATCTGGTCGAGGGCGGGGGCGATCTGCTTACAGGGGCCGCACCATTCGGCCCAGAAGTCCACCAGCACGGGCTTGTCAGCCTTCAGGACGTCTTGTTCGAAGGTGGCGTCAGTGACCTTTACGGTGCTCATGACCTTGGTTTCCCTAAATTCGGCGGGGACCGTGAGGCGGGTCCCGTTTCGAAGGATGATGTAGGCGCCCCGGCGCCAGCGTCAATGCTCGGCGCGCAGCTCGGCCAGGGTCTCGGCCATGATGTTTTCTGGAACGGCCATCAGTTTCGGTCCGTCGGTCCAGACCAGGGCCGCCTCGATCCGGCGGCCCGGGAAGACCTCGGCCAGCACCGCGGCATAGACCGCCATCTGGATCTTGTAGGCCCGGTCGGCCTCCTCGATCCGCGCCGGCGCGGGGCGATTGGTCTTGAAGTCCACCACCAGCACGCGCTCCTTCTCGACCACCAGCCGATCCACGCGGCCGGAGACGGCCAGGTCCTTCGGCAGGCCGGGGGCGCGGCCGGCGATGGCCGCTTCGGCGCGGGACCCCGGGCCGAACACGGCGGCGAACTGGGGATCGTTGAGCACCGACAGCGCCGCCTGGGCCATCTCCGCCCGCTGGACGTCGGTCAGGTCCGGCTCGCGCGCCAGCAAGGATGCGGCGGCGTCCGCGCGCTTGTCCGGCGCCACGTCGGGCAACAGCTGCAGCAGCCGGTGGATCACCGACCCACGCCGATAGCGGCCGAGGCCCTCGCTGCGGGCGAGGGGCGAGTTGGAGGCGCCGCGCTCGCTCTCGGCCAGGGTCGAGGGTGAGGCGTAACGCAGGGCTGCGGCTTCCGGCGGCGCGAGGCTGCGCGCCCAGCCGGGCAGGGGCGGTTCCACATGGCGGTTGATTACCGTGGCCGCGGCCGTGGCCGGATCGGGTCCGAAACGAGTGATCTGGGCGTCGCCAAGGCTGATCTGCCGCGCCGTGCCGGCGACCTCCGGCCGCTCGAAGGCGCGGGCGATATAGTCGCGCCAGCTGCCCTCATAGGCGGCCTTGCGGGTCTCGACGCCGCAGACCACCAACCGGTCGCGGGCGCGGGTCATGGCGACATAGAGCAGGCGCAAGCTTTCGTGGTCGCCAGCCAGATCGCGCAGGCCGCGCGCCTCGGCGGAAGCCTCGCAATCGTCTGCCTTGCGCGGCGCCCACAGAAAGCCGCCGCCTTCAGCGTCAAGCAGCGGCCCGCCCATGGATCTGGCGCGGGTGGTGGTGTCGGGCAGGAAAACGATCGGCGCCTCCAGCCCCTTGGAGCCATGGGCGGTCATCACCCGCACCTCGCCGCCCGCCATGATGCCCGAGCGTCCTGAAGTGTCTTCCTGTTCCCGCTTGACCTCAATCTCGCTGGCCGCCATCCGCGCCAGGAAACGCTCCAGATCGCGTATGCCCACCTGCTCGGCGGCCAGGGCCTCGGCCAGGAAGGCGTCGATGGCGTCCTCGGCCTCGCGACCCAGCCGGGTCAGCATCCGCTCGCGCATCGAGCGCTGGGCGTGATCCAGGCGGCTGAGCACCCGGCCATAGAAGTCGAACGGCGGCCGCGAGTCGGCCTCGGTCTTGGCCCAGCCCAGGAAGTCCACGGCCTGGCGCCAGGCCGGCCGCTCGTCGGCGCGGCGGGTCAGTTCGGCCCACAACCGGCCCCGGCGATCATAGGCCAGGTCGAACAGCGAGGGCTCGTCCACGTCGCAGAAGGGGCTGCGCAGCAGAGCGGCCAGAACCAGGTCGTCGTCGAGAAACCGCGCGAACTGCCCCAGGCCCACCAGGTCCTGGAAGGCGATATGTTCCGACAGCTTCAGCCGGTCAGCGCCGCCGACGGCGACATCTTCGCGTTTGAGGGCGCGGATGATCTCGTGGAACAGGGCGTTGCGGCGGCGGACCAGGATCAGGACGTCGCCATATTGGGCCGGACGCCAATCCTGGGTCTGTTTGTCGAACACCGCCGACCGTTCGCTGACCATCCGTTTAATCTCGCGGGCGATGCGGCCAGCCAGCTTCTTGCCGGCGCTTTCGGGCGGTTCGAAATCGACCGGCAGCCAGGGATCGGGCTCCTCGAACGGCTCGCTGACTTCGAGCGGCCACAAGTCCACGCCGCCGCCGGGGTCGCGCCGGGGCAGATGGCGCACGGGCGCCAGCGATCCGCCCTCGGGCCGCAATCCCGCCGCCGCGCCGGGGTCGGCGAAGACGGCGTCCACGAAGCTGAGCACCTCCGGCGCCGAGCGCCAACTTTCCTCCAGCGGCACGGGGCGAAACAGGCCGCCTGCGCCCTCGACCAGCTGCTTGTAGGCGCCGGCCTCGGCCTGGAACCGCTCCGGCGCGGCGCCTTGGAACGAGTAGATCGACTGCTTCTCGTCGCCGACGGCGAAGATGGTTCGGTCGGCGCCCCGGGGCAGACCCGCGCCCGAAAAGAACTCGTCGGTGAGGGCGTGCAATATGTCCCACTGGTCCGGCGCGGTGTCCTGAGCCTCGTCCAGCAGCACGTGATCGATGCCGCCGTCCAGTTTGTAGAGCACCCAGGCGGCGTCGGCCTGGACGGTGAGCAGCTCCCGCGTCCGCTGGATCAGGTCGCCGAAGTCGAGCCCGCCCTGCGCCGTCTTGGCCGCCTCGTAGAGGGAGGCGTATGCGCGGGCGAGGGTCAGGGCATGGACGGTGTCGCGGGCGATGCGCGCTGATTTGATCCGGTCGCGCGCGGCCGCCAACTGGCCTTGCGTCTCCACCATCCAGGCCACCGCCGCCGGGGCGACGGATTTGGTGCCGAGGCGGGCGCGGGGCTCGCCGGCCACGGTGAAGAAGACCGGCAGCAGGTCGGCAAAGGGCGAGGCGTTGGTCAGCGTCTTCATCAGCTGGCCGCGACCCTGGTCGGTTACCGCGGTGCTGCCGGCCAGGACGTCGGCGGCGCGGCGCCAGCGGGCCCAGTCGATGCCGGCGACGGCCTCGGCCTCAATGTCTTCCGGCAGAGTCTCGGCCGTGAAGCCACAGCGCCGCCAGACATCGGCGGCGACGCCGTCCCGCTCATCGCAGGCGACCGCATAGGCCTCGATCGCCCCACGCCTGGCCTCGAAGGTGTCGAACATGGCGCCGAAGCTTCGCCAGTCCAGCTCCACCGAGAAATGGGCGTAGGCGCGGCCGAGGGGCTCGAATCCGTCGGCCAGGGCGAAGCGGGCCAAGTCGTCGCGGGCGCGGGCGGAAACCTCGGCGGCGGCCTGCGCCTCCAGCACCTTGAAGCTGGGGGAGACGCCGGCCTCCAGCGGAAACCGCCGCAACAGCTTTTCGCAGAAGGCGTGGATGGTCTGGATCTTCAGCCCGCCGGGGGTTTCCAGGGCGCGGGCGAACAGGGCGCGGGCGTCGGACAGATCGTCCGCCCGTTCATCCAGCCCCGCCAATATCTTCGACAGTCGGGCGTCGGCCATCACCGCCCAGTCGCCCAATTCGTCGAACAGCCGTCGCTGCATCTCCGCCGCCGCCGCCTTGGTGTAGGTGACGCAGAGGATGGCTTCCGGTTTGGCGCCGCGCAGCAGCAGCCGCGCCACCCGCTTGACCAGGGTCGACGTCTTGCCCGACCCGGCGTTGGCGGTGACGAAGACCGAGGCCTTGGGGTCGGAGGCGCTGACCTGCGGATCGAACACGGTCATTCGCCGCCCCCATCGGAGTCGCCTTCGCCGATCACATGCCATTCCCAGAGGCGCGCCAGATGGTCGTAGTCGCCCTGGTACTGGTTGATGAATTGCGGCGCCGCCCAGGAAATGTAGGGTTTGGACTCCTCGTCGAAGGCCGCCACCCGCTTGCGCAATCCATCCAGCGCCTTTTCGGCCAGATCGGGGCTGTCCTCGCCGGCGCCGCGCACCTCTTCGCGCCCGGGAACGCGGCCGCCGCTGACGCGGACATAGACCAGCTCGTGCACCTCGGTGCGGCCGATGTCGGGGAAGCCGCCACGGCGCAGGATGGCGCCGGTCAGGGTCAGTTGCGGCGACAGGCCGCTGTCCACCTGTTTCTTCGACGGCGGCAGGCCGGTCTTGAAGTCGAGGATGTCGGCCATCTCGGTGCGGAATTCGATCCGGTCGGCCTTGGCGGTGACGGTAAAGGTCCCGCCCGGCGCCTCGAAGGCGAATTCGCCGGCTTGCTCGATCAGCAGCCGGGCGCCCACCCGGCGGCGGCGCTCGAAGTCGATCACCCAGGGGGCGACATTGCCGGCCAGGGCCCGCTCGCGGGTCAGGCGGGCGGCAGGCATGCCGGCCGCCTCCAGTTCGGCGATCAGCAGGTCGGCGAACACCAGGTGCGGGTTGTCGGGCAGCTCGTTGGGGTGTTCCAAGGCGAAGCGTTCGAAGGCGGCATGGATGGCCGTGCCGCGCGCGCGGGCCTCCACCGGCTCGTCGGGCCGGTCCAGCGGGCGCAGGTTCAGGATGCTGCGGGCGTAGAGGCCATAGGGGTCGCGGATCCAGCGCTCGACCCCGGTCACCGGCAGCTTGCGCGGGCGGGCCGAGACCGGCGGCGTGGGCTTGGGGCGAGGCGCGGGCTTGAACCCGGGCGGAGCGTCGAGAGCGCGTGCCCAGGCCAGCACCTCCGGCCGTGACGGCAACTCGACGCCGGCGCCCTTGGCCAGGGTGCTGAGACGCCACAGCCAGCGCGAAGCCACCGTCGGCGCCCCGCCGCGCCGCTCGGAATGCAGCAGCACCACCTCGGGCGCACAGGCGGCTTGGGCGAAGTCATGGGCGGACAGGCCGATGCGCCGTTCTGGCGGCGGCAGGCCGGCGGTCTTGCGCATGGGCCGCGACAGGAAGGGATCGATCGGCGCCCCGGCCGGCCACACGCCTTCCTCCAGCCCCGCCAGGATCAGCAGATCAGCCCGCACCAGTCGCGCCTCGATAGCGCCCAGGATGTGCAGGCGCGGGTGGGAGGCGGCGCCAGTGCGCACCGTCTCTCCCGCCAGCAGGGTTGCCACCAGGTCGGCAAAGCCGGAACGGGTGACCTCGGCCAGACCGTCGCTCTCGTCGATCAAAGCCGCGATCATGGCGCCCGCCGCCTCGCCGCCCGCCCCGCTCCACAGCCGGCCGGTATCTCCGTCGGCGTCGGCGGCCAGGGCTTCCATGGCTTGGGCGAGCGAGCGCGCTGCCTCGGCGGGCATGGCCGTGTCGCCGGTATAGGGGCCGCGCGCGATGTCGATGGCCGCGCCGATCGACGCGAGCAGACGGGCGGCGGCGTCGAGTTCGGAGGCGCGGCTGGCCGAACCGCCGTCGCGGTCGCCGGCCTTTGCCAACAGCCGCTCGATCGCCGGCAGATCACTGACCCGCGCGCCCCGAAGGCCGTGGCGCTCCAGGGTGCGGCTCTGGTCGCCCAGGGCCTCGCGATCGAGTCCCAGGCGGGTGAGGGGATGTTTGAGCAGAGCCAGCAGCAGCACCGGATCGGCGGGATCGACAGCGGCGCGGGCGACCAGGGCGGCGAAGGTTCCGACCGCATAGCCGGCCAGGGGAGCGCCCGCCGAGGAGTCGGCGATGACGCCCCAGCGCGCCAGGCGGGCCGAGACGCGGCGGGCCAACTCGGCGTCCGGCGTGATCAGGGCGGCGGTTCGGCCGGGAACGTCCAGCGCCTCGCGCAGCAGCAGGGCCGCTGCGGCGGCGGCCTCCTCCTCGGTGCGGGCAGCGATGACCGTCAGGCCGGCCAAACCCTCGGCTATGGGTCCTGCGCCGGCCTCGTCGCCTTCGGCCTTGATAGCCGCGATCTGTTCCAGCCAGTCGGCGGTGGCCTCGGGCGGACGCAGCGCCTCATTGATGATCCGGCGGCGCCAGCGACCGCGCGCATCTCCAGGCGCGGCCGGAGACCAGACCCCGACATGGTCCCGCGTGATGCCGGCCCGCTCCAGCAGCCGTTTCATCGCTCCTTGCGGGTGTTGCTCGCCGACCTGGTCCCAGGCCTTGTCGGCCAGGTCCTGGTCCAGGCCTGGCAGGACGACACAGCCGTTCGGGGCGCGGGCGATGACGTCCAACAGGGTGGCCGCGGCGGGCGCGGTGCCGGTCGAGCCGGCGGCGACCAGCACTTCCTTGGGCGGCGATTGGCTCCAACGCTCGGCCAGGGCCTTGAGCAGTTCGACCCGCCGGGTGGCGACGTCCGCCAGGCCAAGCTCATTCAGCCGCTTGGGCCAGGCGTCGATAGCCAGTTTAAGGAAGTCGGCCGAGACCTGCCAGTGGCGCGCCATCTCGATATCGACCCAGGCTTCCAGCTGATCCAGGGTCGCGGCGGCTTCTTCTATCTGGATGCTGTCCAGGAAGCCGCCCAGGGCATCGGCCAGTTCCAGGGCGCCGACCGCGTCGAGACTTCGCCCCAGCTTGTCGGCATTGGCGCTCACCAGCCGCGCCAGTTCGAACCGGCGCCGCCAGGGCGAGATGGCGGGCGGCAGGTCCAGGGCCAGATCGCCGGGCTCGAACGGCGGCTCGCCCTCATCCAGGTCGCCGATGGCGCGGATCTGCGGCAGCAGCAGCGCCCGCTCGCCGCCGACCTTCAGAAAGGCCTCCGCCAGCGCCCGAGCGCCGCGCCGGGTCGGGGTCAGCACGATGGCGTCGGACAGGGCCTCGGGGCCAAGGGGATGCAGGGCCGCGTACAAGCCAGCCGCCAGGTCCCCAACGAACGGCCGATGGGCGGGGATGGTGAACCAGCGCGGGGACAGGCGGTCGAGGAAGGTCATTGGTCAGCTTTCCTTCTCCCCTTGCGGGAGAAGGTGGCGGGCGAAGCCTGACGGATGAGGGGTCGCGCTGGCCTTTCCGACAGGCTGTTTGCAGGAAACGCGAGAGGGCGGCGCGACCCCTCATCCGGCCCCTTCGGGGCCACCTTCTCCCGCAAGGGGAGAAGGAAAGGAGTACTCAAGCTCCTCATTTCATCTCTGCCAGCCGCGCATCAGCATAGTCCCGCCCGGCCGGGTCGCTGACGTGGATGATTTCAGCGGTGGTGACCGCGCCGAACAGCCGGCCTTCCGCCGAAAGCCGCTTCCAGATCGGCACGATGGAGAAGGCGCCGGTCTGGCCGCTGAGCAGCTCTGGCTTGAGGATCTGAAAGCCGATGTTGTTGTAGGGCGGCGGGGGGTCGGGGTTGTTGGAATGGATAAGCCGCCCCGCTTCATCGCGAAGAAAGCCCTCTGGCCGCTCATAGCCATAGGTGTCGGCGCGGGCGGCGAGCAGGATACAGATGTCCATGAGCGCCGGGTCCCAGGCGGCGGCCACGGCCTCCAGAGCGGGGACGCCGCACTCGATCCAGACATTGTCGATATTGGCTACCCAGATGGGATCGTCGCCCAGCAATGGCGCGGCCTTGGCGATGCCGCCGGCGGAATCGAGCAGTCCCGTGCTCTCATCGGAGATCAGCACGCGAGGAAAGGTCCGCTTGGCCAGGTGCGCGGTCATCTGGTCAGCGAAATGGTGGACGTTGACCACGCAGGTCTCGGCGCCGGCTTCGCCGAGCCGGTCGAGGGTGTGATCAATCAGCGTCTTGCCGCCGACCTCTACCAGGGCCTTGGGCGTGTGGTCGGTCAACGGCCGCATGCGCGAGCCAATCCCCGCCGCCAGCACCATCGCCGTCTTGGGCGCCGCCCTGCTCACGCCCGAGTCTCCGGCGGAATCTCGCGATCGAACCAGGCCTTGATGGCCTTAAGCGACGGGTCGGCGAAGCAGCGGTCCAGATAGGTCCACATGCGCGGCATGAAGGCCTGGTACTTGGGTCGGCCGAAGCCGGCCACCTGGCGGGCGAAGATGAACAGGATGCGGGCGCAGTTGAGCGCGCCCAGGCCGTGATAATCGGCCAGCAGGGTTTCGCGATCGACCTCGGGGCGGGCGGCGAGATAGCGCGCCAGACACGCCGCTTCGCGCTCGGCCGAGACGTCGCGGCGGCCGTCATGCAGCAGCATGGACAGGTCCCACACCGGGTGGGCGCGCAGGGCGTCCTGGAAATCCAACAGGCCGACGCGAGCCACGCCGTCCCGGTGTGGCAGCCAGATCAGGTTCTCCGCGTGATAGTCCCGGTGGCAGAAGACCGTCGCGCCATCGACCCCCCGCTTGCGGATCGGCGCCCACAGGGCTTCCCATTCGGCGATGGCGGCGTCCGAGAAGGCCGCGCCGCCGGAGAATTTCGGCCACCATTCCAGGAACATCTCCCCGCCGGTGCGCAGGGCGAGGTCGTCATAGGTCAGCAGTGGCCAAGCCATGCCGCCGCCGGTGAGAATATCGGGGGGCGTGGTCTGATGCAGCTGGACCAGGGCGTCGATGGCGCCGTCATAGAGGGGCGTCTCGTCCGCGCCGCCGGCGACCAGGGTGGCGTAGAGATCGTCGCCCAGGTCTTCCAGCACGCAGAGGCCGTTCGGGGCGTCAGCGGCGATGATGCCGGGGGCCGACAGGCCCTGGTCGCGCAGGAAGCCGGCGCAGGCGATGAAGGCTTCCACCCGCCCCGCCGCTAGCCGGGCGCGGGCGTTGTAGCCAAGCGCGATCCGCTCAGCCTCGCTGGCCTGGGGCGGGCAGGGCTGGGTCTCCACGGACGGTGGCTGATCCATGAAGATCAGGCTTGATCCATCTGGCTTGTGCAGTCGCTCGTAGAGCCGGGTCGAGGCGTCGCCGGCCAGAGGCTGGCGTCGGGCGTCCGCCAGACCATGCTCGGCCAGAAAGGCGGCCTTCAGGGAATCGCGTTCAGAACTCAACCTGTCGTCCTTCCCAGGCGCCGTGGGGCGTCAGCCGCGCGATGCGGCCGCCTCCTACGATGGCGATCTCTATATCGAGTCGGTCGGCGGGAAGGCGCCCCTCCAACCGCCCTCCTAGCCGCTCTGGCCATTCGATCAGCACCGCGCCGTCGTCCAACGCCTCGTCCAGCCCGATTTCGTCGGCCTCTTCCGGGCGTGTGAGCCGGTAAAGGTCGAAGTGGGCGAGCGGAAAGCCGGCCGCCTCGTAGAACTGAACGAGCGTGAAAGTTGGGCTGGGCACGTCCTCGTCGGGCGTGGTCAGGGCGCGGATGAGGCCGCGCGCCAGCGTCGATTTGCCCGCACCCAACGGCCCGGTAAGACAGATGGCGTCGCCGGCCCTGAGCAGCTGGGCGATCGCAGCGCCGAGTCGGGTGGTCGCAGCTTCATCGGTCAGGTCAATGGTGAGAGGCATTCAGGCTCGTCGTTGGGGAAGGAAAGAATTTAACCACGAAGCACACGAAGGGCACGAAGAAGAAAGGCTCGACGCTAAGGCGCGAAGGACGCGAAGAGAAAGCGCGGAGCGCACGCCTCTCAGGACCCGGTCCGTCGTGTTTATCGCGCGGGCGTACGCCCGCCTTAGCGTCCTTCGCGTCTTTGCGTTGAATCTACGAAGACACCGGCCCCTTCGTGTGCTTCGTGGTTCAAAAAATTCCTAAAGCGCTCAGGTCGCCAGACAAACCACCTGGGCCACGCTCAGGTCGCGGCGGAGGCGGTCGGCGATGCGGCCGTAGTTATCGGCGGAGACCGATCCGGCGGGGCCGGCGGGCGCGAGCTTGACGCCGGCGGCGGCGAGGGCGCGGCGCATGGCGTCGGGGGTGGAGGTGTAGATGCGGCCCCGGCGGGGCGCCTCGGCCAGGGTCACGCCGACCACCTGCCCGCCGGAATCCAACACCGGAGCGCCGGAGAGGCCGGCCAGGGACCCTCTCAGGCCTTCGGTGCGGCCGAGCTCGGCCCAGGCTATGGCCGCCTCCGGTCGCGAGTCCCGCTCGCGCTTGTGCAGGGTCTGCGGGCCGAGCAACTGGGAGGCGGCCTCGCCGGGGACGCCTTGCGGAAATCCGGGCAGAAAGCCGTGTTCGCCGCGATGCAGGGGCGAGGTGGCGTTGATCGACAGGGCGGGCGAACCGCCGACGGTGGTCAGCACGGCGACGTCGTCAGCAAACCCCTTGGCCTTGGCCGCCACGCCGCGGCCGTCGGCGACCACGATGGCCGGCTGTTTGCAGCCGTCGATGACGTGGCGCGCGGTGAGCCAGACGCCGGAGCTGGCGGCGGAGAAGGCAGTGCCGGCGACGGTCTCCACCTTTGGCCCCAGGGGCGCGACCTTGGCGGCGAAGGGCGAGGTGGACGCCAGGGGAAGCTGGGCCTCTCCCGGCACGGGCGGCGGCGCCTCGGGGGCGTTGGCATGCTCCCGCCGGCTGAGCGCAAGGGCCAGGATGATGGCCACGCCGCCTGAATAGACCAGCCAGTGCGGCGGGCGCGGCATGGGCATGGCGTCAGGCCGCCACGGCCGCGGCGACGATAATGGAGACCGCCAGCTTGGCCGAGACCAGCAGCACCGCCGGCGCGACCTCGCCCTCCCGCGTCCGCTGCGGCAGACCGGCAAGGATCAGGTCGATGATCCAGAACAGCAGCAGCTGCACCGCGACGATGGCCGCGCCCCAGACCGCGACCTCGACCGTGGAGGTGGAGGCGTTCAGCGAGGCGGCCAACGGTATGGCGATCCCGGCCAGGGTCCCGCCAAACGAGACGGCGGCGGCGGAATTGCCCTCGCGCACCTGCTGCACTTCCTTGTGGGGCGAAAGCAGCCCATGCAACACCCCGCCGATGGCCAGCATCACCAGGCTCAGGGCCGCGTGGATCAGGGTGGTGGGAAAGCCCGTGGCGAAGGCCTGGAGTTCAGAGGGCATCGACGCCGGTCCGCGAAATAAACATAGGCCCTGTTTATCGCGAGGCGTTCGCCCGGACGCAAGCGATCACCCGTGAGGGGGTTGTTTGGGAGCGGCGCCGATAGGGCGGAGGGCCCGAAATCCTCTTAATGCTTCGACAAGCTCAGCATAAGGATTTTTACTGGTCCTTCAGTCGTCCTCACCCTGGGCCTGTCGAAGGGCGAGGACGCGCCGCTCCTCCTTCAAATCTCGCTTGAGAGAGTGCGCCTTGATGTCTTGGAGGCGATCTTCGCTTCGGGTCTCGGCTTGCTCAAGGACGGGGCTTTGCCCCGCCGCGTCGCGGCCGCCGAAGGCGGTCCTTGACCAAGCCGAGACCCGAAGCGACCGTTCCACCAAGACCTAAAGGCTCATTCCACCCAGATCCCGCGAGCCAGCCCCTCAAATATCCGTGGGCTGCACTAGCCGCCGCTCACTCGCCCGCACCTTTTTGCTCTCCGAGCGCAGCTGGCCGCAGGCGGCGAGGATGTCCCGGCCTCTGGGCGTGCGGATCGGCGAGGCGTAGCCGGCCTTGTTGACGATGGCGGCGAAGGCCTCGATGGCGCCCCAGTCGGAGCATTCGTAGGGCGCGCCTGGCCAGGCGTTGAACGGGATCAGGTTGATCTTGGCCGGCAGGCCCTGCAGCAGCCGCACCAGCGCGCGGGCTTCGGCCGGACTGTCGTTAATCCCCTTCAGCATGACGTACTCGAAGGTCACCCGACGGGTGTTGGACAGGCCGGGATAAGCGCGGATGCCGGCGATCAGCTCGGCGATGGGGTATTTGCGGTTCAGCGGCACTAGCTTGTCGCGCAGCTCATCGTTGGTGGCGTGCAGGGAGATGGCCAGCATGGCCCCGACCCGCTCGCCTAGCGGGATCAGCTGCGGCACCACGCCCGCCGTGGAGACCGTGATCCGCCGCCGCGACAGGGACAGGCCCTCCGGGTCGGAGATGACGTCCACCGCCGTAGCCACATTGTCCAGATTATAGAGCGGCTCGCCCATGCCCATGAAGACGATGTTGGACAGTTTGCGGTCCACCCCGCCGGACGGCCATTCCTCCAGGTCGTCGAAGGCGGTCTGAACCTGGGCGACGATCTCGCCGGCCGTCAGGTTGCGCACCAGGGCCTGGGTGCCGGTGTGGCAGAAGGTGCAGTTGAGGGTGCAGCCGACCTGGCTGGAAACGCAGAGGGCGCCAGAGCGGCCCACGTCGGGGATATAGACCGCCTCGGCCTCGATGCCTGGCGCAAAGCGAATCAGCCACTTGCGGGTGCCGTCCGAACTGACTTGGCGTTCGACAATCTCCGGTCGCGCCAGGCTGAACTGCCCGGCAAGCGCCACTCGGGTCGGCTTGTCGACATTGGTCATGGCCTCGAAGTCGGTGACGCCGCGGTGATGGATCCAGCGCCACAGCTGTCCGGCGCGCATGCGGGCGCGCTCCGGCGGACACACCTGCGCTGCCACCAGCGCCTGCGCCAGGGCGCTCCGGCCCAGGCCCGCCAGAGGGGGAAGCGCCCGCACCACGGGATTCGCGGGCGGCGATAAATCCAGAACCACGCTCAAGGCGTATTGACCTCCATGCCGATCCTACAGGTCATAGCAGATGAGGGTTTGGGCCCAAACCTACAACGGGTCCCGCAACGGGGCGACGCTGTGGACGTTTGCGCCCCGCCGCTTCCATGCGAAGCTTCCAAGTGGCGCACCGCACAGGTCGTCCCCTTCGAGGACCGCAGACTGACCCGCACCCCAGCCGAGACGGGCGAGCAGAACGCCCTGTTCGCCGATCTGGTGGAGCGGATCGCCGCCAGCGCGGACCGCGCCGCCTTTACCCGGCTGTTCGCCTACTATGCCCCCCGGTTGAAAGGCTATTTGCTGCGGCTGGGCCTGGGCGCCGCCGAGGCGGAGGAGGTCAGCCAGGAGGTCATGGTCGCCGTCTGGCGCAAGGCCGCCTCCTTCGACCGCAGCCAGGCCTCGGTGGCCACTTGGATCTTCCGTATCGCCCGCAACCGCCGCATCGACGCCTTCCGCCGTGAAAAGCGCGCCGTGCTCGACGCCAACGACCCCATCTTCCAGCCCGAACCGGCCGTTGCCGCAGATCGGGCGACCGAGGCGGCCGAGCGGGAGGCGCAGCTGCGCGCCGCCGTGGCCGACCTACCGCCAGAGCAACGGGATCTGGTCCGCGTCGCCTTCTATGAAGAACTGTCACACAGCCAGGTCGCCGAACGCACCGGCCTGCCGCTCGGCACGGTCAAATCGCGCCTGCGCCTGGCCTTCGCCAAACTCAAGCTGCGGATGACCGAAGATGAGGAGGCCGGCCAATGACCAGCTCCTCCCTCACCCCCGACCTGTCCCTGAAGACGGTGCTCGCCCAGCATGGCGACGACCCGGCCATTCGCCTGCTCACCGACACCATCTCCAATCTGCGCGCCGATGCAGCCTTCGAAGCCCGGCCAGAAGACGCCGCCAGCGGCGCCTTCCTCGCCGACGAGACGCCGATCACCTTAAGCAGCGACGCCCTGGGCGCGGTGTTGGCCCGGATCGGCGCAGCCGGCGACCTGGATGACCTGGCCAAGACCCGCGCGGCGGGGGCGAAATGGGCGGACGAGATCGCCGCCCTGCCGTCCCCCTTGCGCGAGGCGGCGCTGGATGCGCTGGACCAGTCCAGCTGGCAGTTCCTCGCCTTCGGCATCCGGCGGCTGCCGCTGCGGATCAGGGGCGGCGGCTTCGCCGAACTGATGCGGGTCGAGCCGGGCGCCGGCGTGGCAGACCATGACCATGACGCGGATGAGCTCACCCTGATCGTCACCGGCGGCTATCACGACGGTCACAAACACTATGGCGCCGGCGATGTGTCGCTGGCCCAGCCAGACTTCGTCCACGCCCCCAAGGCCGACCTGGGCGAGGTCTGCTACCTGCTGGCCGTCACCTATGGCCCGTCTCGCTTCCAGGGCGTGTTCGGCTGGATCCAGAAGCTGGTCGATCTGTTGCCCATGCCCAAGCCGGAGTGGGCGGCGGCCTCAGGGCCGGCATAACCCCTCGTGATCCCCACAGCCTCGGCGCCGATTTGCGCGCCGGGAGTCCGTTCATCGACGCGTGGTAAATAGGCGATAGGGCGCTTTGGCTCAGCGGCCGGCGTTTGCGCCTCGACGGGCTGGCCTTGATTTTGCATCGCTGCCGGGCAGGTTAATCTGCCGGTGAGGCTTAACTCACTAAGCAGTTTCAATCAGTTTGACACAAACTCAACCTATGCCTTGAGCCGAGTTCTCGTTTCTTGTTGAGCGCACAACCGAAATACGCAGCAAAGCTGCACTATACGGTGTGCGTGGCCGGGCAAAAGGCTGAGTTGAGTCGAGGGCGTGCGGGGCGACGGCGATGACGACCGATGAATCCTCTTTGCCAGGGCGCCCCGTAAGGCTGGCCGACCGTATTTCCGCGGTCGTGAAATCCAACCCGCTACTGGTTTTCGCGGTGCTGTTTTCGGCCCTTTGGCTCTTGCTCGATCTCGTGCTTCTGGCGCCCCGGTTTGGTGGCGAGGATATCTATTATTTCAAGGATCCGGGCGCCAACTTCGCCCAGCATCTGGGGTTTGTCTCGCGCTTCACCTTCGGAAATCCGACGTTTCAGTACGCCACCTATTCCCAGTATCCGCCGGTCTATCCCTTCATCTTCGGACTCTACGCCAAAATTTTCGGCGTCTCGCTGGTCTCCAATCAAGTCTTCAACACGCTCGTGGGCCTGCTCGCCGGCGTCAGCGGATACTATGTGCTGCGCCCCGCACTGGCGGCTCTCGGCGCGCGCTGGTCGGTATTGGCCGCCGGCCTGGTGTTCGCGGTGTCGGTCGCCTTCTCCTTCTTCCAGCCCGAAACCGACCGGCCCGACGCCATGGCGGTAGCCATGGGGCTGTGGGCGCTGGTGCTCATCAGGTCCGGCTTGAACACGCCGCGCGCCATCGCGGCCGGCGCCATCTGCGCGGCGACCTTCTTCGTCTCGCCGTTCGTCGCGATCTGGACCAGCATCGTCGCGGCCATCCTGGTGGCGGCCTGGGAAGGGAGCCTCAAGCAGATCGTGCGGGTCGGCGCCTGGGCCGTCCTCGGCGCGGTCGGCGCCGGCATCCTCGCCCTGGCCGTCATCGCGGTTATCCTGCCGGGGTGGCTGGCGCATTTCTCGGGTGTCTTCACCGGCGCGACCACGCATAACGAGACGGGCGGCGGCTATTTCACGGCGCTGTTGCATGGCGATCTTCGCGGCTGGCTCGCCGGCTTCTCCAACATCAAACTGACCCTGCCGAGCCTGCTGACCCTGGTCATCGCGGAACTCGGCCTGTTGGCGGCGGTCTGCTGGAACTGGGTCCAGGCCCGGCGCGGCGATGTCCCCTGGTCCGGCCTATGGGTGGCGGCCCTGGTGGTGGTCAGTCCGGCCTGCCTGATCATCGCCCCCTATCAGAGCAACTATATGCGGCTGACGGCCGCCATGCTGCTCGCCGGCGCGGCCTGCCTGACCCTGCTGATGCCCGCGCGCGCTAAGCCGGGCTATGCGATCGCGATCGTCGCCGCCTTCCTGTGCCTGAACCTGATGTCCGCGCCTGAGCTGATCCGCGAAGACTTGATCAGGACCACGACCAGGGCCTCGCTTCAGCGGGCCAAGCTCTACATCGACAGCCATCGGGCGGACTTCGACAAGCCGGGAAGCTATTTCGCCGTCGCGCCGGTCACCTATATGCTCTGGCGCCAGGAGGGCCTAAGGCCGCTGACGATCACCTACTCCGGCTTCAAGGCGCCGGAGGATCGCGCGCGGCTTGCATCCCTCGCGCTCACCTACATCGGCTCGGGCGATCCCGAGAAGCCGGCGGCGCCCGACTGGCCGATCAGTGACGAGTTTGCGCCGACCTGGACCCCGCAGCTTCCACAGAGGCCCAGGCTACTGAAACTGCCGCTCTCGCGCGGCAGCCAGACCTGGGAATCCGCCATCTACAGCCGTCAAGCGAAGTGAAAGACCCGTCCATGGCCAATGTCGCTCCCGACACGCTTCCGAACGCCGCCATGAGCGAGAAGCAGCAGGGCAGGTTCACCGACTATCTCGCTATCGCGCGGCTGGATCACAGCACCAAACACATCTTCATCGTGCCGGGCGCCGTGCTGGCCTACCTGCTGGCCCGCACCGATGGTCACGACGTCCTGCTCCGGATCGCGCTGGGCTTGATCTGCGCCGTCTGCATCGCTTCGGCCAACTACACCATCAACGAATGGCTGGACCGGGAGTTCGACAAGCATCACCCGACCAAATCGAAGCGGTCGTCCGTGCAGCGGGAGCTGAAGGCGCCGCTGGTTTACCTGGAGTGGGCCTGTTTTGTGGCCGTCGGTCTCACCTGCGCCTTGATCGCCGGCAAGACCATGCTGGCCGCCGCCGCCGTCTTCGCCCTGCAGGGCCTGTTCTACAACGTTCGCCCGATGCGGACCAAGGACCGGCCCTATCTCGATGTGATCTCGGAATCGATCAACAATCCGCTGAGGCTGCTGATCGGCTGGGCGATGATCAACACCACCACCCTGCCGCCGGTGTCGATCATCCTGGCCTATTGGCTCGGCGGCGCCTTCCTGATGGCGGCCAAGCGGCTGTCCGAGTACCGGGAGATCACCGCGACGCACGGGCGTGAACTGCTGGAGCGCTATCGGGCCAGCTTCAAGGGCTATTCGGAAACCTCGCTGAATGTGTCCTGCTTCACCTACGGTCTGCTCTCAAGCTTCTTTCTGGCCATCTTCCTGGTTAAATACCGCATCGAGTATCTGCTGCTCATGCCACTGATCACTGTCCTGTTCGCCCAGTATCTGGCGCTTTCGATGCAGGCAGGATCCTCGGCGCAAAGCCCGGAAAAGCTGTTCCGCGAACGCGGCCTGCTGTTGGTCCTGGTGGCCCTGGGGGCCGTGTTCGCGCTAACCACCTTTGTAGATATGCCCTTCCTATCGATCTTCCTCGGACAGAAGTTCATCAGCATCAAATGAGCGCGTTCAACCGCCTCGCGGACAAAGCGGTTCGCCATGGCCGATGAAAATGCCGGCGGCTTGCCGGCCAACCCGTCGGCCTTCACGCGGTGGGCGCTGCTTCGCCACGCCCCGCCGGTCGTACAGAAGCTGGTCGGCTACTTCTTTACCGGCGGCGCGGCCGCGGTGGCCGATGCCGGCGGGTTCCAGTTGCTGGTGATGACACACGCTCCCGTGCTGGTCTGCGCGGTGCTCAGCTTCTGCGCGGCGGCGGTGGTCAATTTCTGGCTGACCAGCCGATATGTCTTCGCCGCTGAATTTCAGTGGCGGCGGCTTGGGGCCTTCCTGATCTTCGCGGTGATGGGATTGGTGATCAACGCGTCGGTGACCACTGTCGTCGCGGCCTCGTTGCCCGTTCCGGCGATCGTCGCCAAGCTGTGTGGCATTGGAACCGCCTTCCTGTTCAACTTCCTGTTTAACCTGCTGTTCGTGTTCCGCACCCGACGCACCACCAAAACCGTCTAGCTCACGCCGCGTCACGCGCAGATTCGACCACAAACCCGCTTTCCCTTTGCGCCCGCTCGCACTAGCGTCGCCGCCCAACGAAACGATCGTTTGACGGGGAGTGACGGGCATGAAGGCGCTGTTGAGCAAGGCCGTGGGCGGCCCGGAAACCTTGGTGCTCGACGAGCTGCCGAGCCCTGTCGCCAAGCCCGGCCACGCGGTGATCACCGTCAAGGCCTGCGGCGTCAACTATCCCGACGTGCTGATCATCGAGGACAAATACCAGTTCAAGCCCGCCCGGCCCTTCGCCCCCGGCGGTGAAGTCTCCGGCGTGGTCAAGGAAGTGGGCGAGGGCGTCACCCACCTGAAGGTCGGCCAGCGGGTGTTGGGCAACACCGGCTGGGGCGGCATGGCCGAGGAGATGGCGCTGGAAGCCTCCCGCTTGATCCCGATCCCCGACGACATGCCCTTCGACACTGCCGCCGCCTTCATCATGACCTACGGCACCTCCTACTACGGCCTGAAGGACCGCGGGCATCTGAAGCCCGGCCAGACCCTGCTGGTGCTGGGCGCGGCCGGCGGCGTGGGCTTGGCGGCCGTCGAGCTTGGCAAGGCCATGGGCGCGCGGGTGATCGCCGCCGCCTCGTCGGAAGAAAAAGTCGCCCTGACCATCAAGCACGGCGCCGACCTGGGCGTGGTCTATCCGCAAGGCCCGTTCGACAAGGATGGGACCAAGGCGCTGGCGGGCCTGTTCAAGGAGGCCTGCGGCGAGAAGGGCGCGGACGTGATCTATGACGGCGTCGGCGGCGACTATGCCGAAGCGGCGCTGCGCAGCATGGCCTGGGAAGGCCGCTTCCTGGTGGTCGGCTTCCCGGCCGGCATCCCGCGCATCCCGCTGAACCTCGCGTTGCTCAAGGGCTGCGACATCGTCGGCGTCTTCTGGGGCGCCGCCGTGACCCGCGATCCCAAGGCCCATCAGCAGAACGTGAAAGAGCTGTTCGACCTCTACAGCGCCGGCAAGATCAAGCCGTTCGTCTCGGAGCGCTTCCCGCTGGCGCGGGCCGGGGAGGCGATCGAACACCTGGCCAGCCGCAAGGCCATGGGCAAGGTCGTGGTGACGATGGAGTAGGGGGGACGGGCGGCTAGGCGCTCCGGATCAAAATGCGATGATCGCAGCATTGATGGTTGCCGCGGTTGTCTCGTCCAAGACTGTCGATGTGACGATCGACGCCTTGGTTGCTGCGCCAGACCGGTTTGATGGCGCGACGGTGCGGCTTTCTGGCCAGATTGACTCCTGCTGGAACCTTTCCTGCGCCATTTGCCCGAAGGAGGCGATGCCGCTCACCATCGACCGCAGCAGATGCTTGCCGATTGAGTTTGAGCGGGGACAGCCGCTTCTGAGCAAGCCCATCCGCTATTCCGACGTAACCGTCACCGCACGGTTCGATCCTAGCTGCATGCTTAGACCGGGCACCTGCACGGACAATGGAACGGTGCTCGAGAATGCCCTGGTCGAAGCCATCACGCGGAGACGGCTAAGCAGCGAAGGGTTGATCTTCGGTGGCGACCCGCTGCAGCCAGCCTCCGGCGCCGTGGAGAATGCGGTGTCTCAGCGAGTTCGACTGGAGCATGCAGCGGAGGTGCGAGGTGTTCTTCAGGTTCGCATCTTCTCCACGTCGCATGACATGGCTGGAGGTGATCGTGCGGTCGCGTGCTGGTCAGCTGCTGAAAGTGTCTGGCCGACGACGTGGGACCAAGCGATCCTCATGCGCAGCAGCGTCGATCCGTGGCGATGCACGGTAGCGAGGAAGCGTGATGGTCAATGGACATTACAGCCATGGCGCGCTGAGCGCTGATCTCCCTTAAATCCGCATGCCGAGCCTGTTTTCGAGGTCAGACCCTGGTCAAGGACGACGCTTTGCGTCGCCGCGTCGCGGCGGCCCGTTCGGGCCGTCCTTGAGCAAGACCTGGCCTCGAAATATCATTCCATCATGCGGTTTGCGGGCGGTGCGGCTTCTGGGGGCCAAAACTTCCCCGTTCCCCAGGCCTTGTGCCTGGGGCCCATTGAGCGCGACGCGTGCGAGGATCGTCGCGGCGTCGGCGACAGCGCCATGATCACCGGGGTTCGCGCCCAATGGATCCTGGGCACAAGGCCCAGGATACGGGAACAGATGGCTGCCCCCCGATTGCCGCACTCGAAACCCGGCCCTACGCTGCATCACCGAAATCGCCCCTAAGCGGAGCACGACCATGCTGACCATCGATCGCCGCCGCCTGCTGGCCGGCACGGGGGGGACCCTGCTGACGGCCCTGTTGGCCAATACGGCGCGCGCCGTCATCGCTGACGCGCCGCCCGCGCCGGTCGCCCGCATCGCCGTGGTCAAGGACACCTACTTCGGCGAGACTCTCAGCGATCCCTATCGCTGGATGGAGAATTCCAAGGATCCCGACTGGCTGCCCTACCTCAAGGGCCAGAACAACCACGCCCGCGCCATCCTCGACGCCATCCCGGGCCGCGACGCCCTGATGAAGCGGATCGAGCAGGTCTCCGGCGACGTCTCCCTGACCAATCACGTGCAGCGCGCCGGCGGTAAGTTGTTCTTCCAGCAGCGGCCCAGCGGCGCCGACAACTACAAGCTGTTCGTGCGCGAGAATGGCCACGACCGGGTGCTGGTCGATCCCACCACCCTCAGCGGCGCCACGGGCCACGTTTCTCTCGACTGGTGGAACGCGTCGCCCAGCGGCTCGCACGTGGTCTATGGTCTGTCCAAGGACGGCAGCGAGGACTCGCTGCTGCATGTCATGACCGTGGCCGACGGCCGCGACCTGCCCGACCGCATCCCCAATACCGAGACTGCTGGTCCCCAATGGCTCGATGACGACAGCGGCTTCTTCTACAACCAGCTCACCGGCGCGGTGGCCACCCCCGACCGCTATCTGGACAGCCTGGCCCGCTTCCACCGGCTGGGAACCGATCCGGCATCCGACCCGATCCTGATGAAGCGCGGCCTGACGCCGGACGTGGTCTACGACCGCATCCAGTCGCCCAACATCTCCACCTTCCAGGGCGCCAAACACGTCATCCTGTCCTTGTCCGACATCCGCCCGGAATCGCGTCTCTATATCGCTCCCCTCGCCGAGGCTGTCGCCGGAAAGGCGCACTGGACTGAGGTCGCGACCTTCGACGACGAGATCACCGGCGCCGAGCTGGATGGCGACCGCCTGTTCCTGATCTCTGAGAAAGGCACGCCGCGCGGCCGCATCCTGCTGACCTCGGCCAAGGCGCCGTCGCTGGCGTCGTCTACTGAAGTCGTCGCCCAAGGCCCCGTGGTCATCGAAGACATGTCCCGCGCCCGCGACGGCCTCTATCTGAAGATGATGGACGGCGGCATCAGCCGGCTACGGCGCCTGGGCAGGGACGGCCATGTCGCCGACATCGCCCTGCCGTTCGACGGCACCATCGGCGCGGTCTTCGCCAATCCGGGCGAGGACGGCGTGCTGATGACCTATACCGGCTGGCTGACCCCGTCGGGCATCTGGTCGGTGGACGCCGCCAGCGGCGCCGTCGCCGACACCGGCGTCAATCCGCGTCCGCAGATCGACGTCAGCGCCTATGAAACCGCGCACGGCTTCGCCACAACGCGTGATGGGGTGAGGGTCCCCTACAGCCTGATCTACCGGAAGGGCCTGAAGCGCGACGGATCGACCCCGGCCTGGATATCTGCCTACGGCTCCTATGGCTCGGCGGCCTATACCCCGTCCTTCGCCGGCCGCACCCTGGCCCTGATCGACGCCGGCTTCATCGTCGGTTACGCCAATGTGCGCGGCGGCGGCGAATATGGCCGCGAGTGGCACAAGGCCGGCCAGCTGGCCAACAAGCCCAACACCTGGCGCGACCTGATCGACGTCTGCGAGCACCTCTGCGCGGAGAAGTACACCGCGCCCCAGCGGCTGGCGATCGGCGGCCGCTCCGCCGGCGGCATCACCATGGGCCGGGCCATGACCGAGCGCCCCGACCTGTTCGCCGCCGTGATCGACGGCGTCGGCTGGTCCAATCCTCTGCGCTATGTGGTCGAACAGGACGGCGCCGGCGAGGAGCCGGAGTGGGGCGCCATCGCCGATCCGGACGGCTACAAGGCGCTGAAGAGCATCGACAGCTACCAGCATGTGGTCGACGGGACGCCCTATCCGGCGGTGCTGCTGACCACCGGCGTCACCGACCCCCGCGTCGCCCCCTTCCATGTCGCCAAGATGACCGCCCGGCTGCAGGCGGCGACCAGTTCCGGCAAGCCGATCCTGTTGCGCGTCGACTACGACGCCGGCCACGGCATCGGCTCGACCAGAGGCCAGCAGGACCGCGAAGCCACCGACACCTACGCCTTCCTGCTGTGGCGGACGGGCGTTGCGGGGTACCGGCCTGCGTGAGTGCAGAATTAGGGTTCGGTGCACACCTTTAGTCCCGTTCCCCAGGCCTTGTGCCTGGGGTCCATTGGGCTGGAACGGGTCTGAACTTCGCGTTGGCGGCGCCATTTCCGCAAACCTGCGAACGACCGCGTTCAATGGACCCCAGGCACAAGGCCTGGGGAACGGGGAGAGGTAACCGCGCCCTATCCCCAATTGGTCTCCTTGCGCCCGAGCCCGCCGTTCGGTTACCTGCGCCGCAAAACCTTCCAGGGAGAACGCCCGTGAGCGACGGCCAAGTGTTTCCGGTTCCCGAGGCCTGGGCCGCCAAGGCCCACATGGACGCCGCCGGCTATGAGGCGGCGTGGAAGCGGGTCGAGGCCGATCCCAATGGCTTCTGGACCGACGTGGCCAAACGGCTCGACTGGATCAAGCCCTTCACCGTGGTCAAGGATGTCTCCTACGACGCCAAGGACTTCCACATCCGCTGGTTCGCCGACGGGGTGCTGAACGTCTCGGCCAACTGCCTGGACCGGCACCTGCCGCATCGGGCCAACGACGTCGCCATCATCTGGGAAGGCGACGATCCGGCAAACAGCCGCAAGATCACCTATGCCGAGGCGCACGCGGAAACCTGCCGCATGGCCAATGTGCTGAAGAAGCATGGGGTCAAGAAGGGCGACCGGGTCACCATCTACCTGCCGATGATCCCCGAGGCCGCCTACGCCATGCTGGCCTGCACCCGGATCGGCGCGGTGCATTCGGTGATCTTCGGCGGCTTCTCGCCCGATAGCATCGCCGGCCGCATCCAGGACTGCGACAGCCGCATCGTCATCACCGCCGACGAAGGCCTGCGCGGCGGCAAGATTGTGCCGCTGAAACTGAACGTCGATGAGGCGCTGAAATCCTGTCCGGACGTGAAGGACGTGATCGTCATCCAGCACACCCGCGCCGCCGTGCCGATGGCGGCCGGCCGGGACCATCCGTACACGGAAGACCGCGCCAGCGTCTCCGCCGACTGCGCGCCCGAGCCCATGGGCGCGGAAGACCCCATGTTCATCCTCTACACCTCCGGCTCGACCGGAAAGCCCAAGGGCGTGCTACACACCACCGGCGGCTACCTGACCTGGGCGTCCTGGACCCATGAGTTGGTGTTCGACTACCGCCCCGGCGAGATCTTCTGGTGCACGGCGGATGTGGGCTGGGTCACCGGCCACAGCTACATCGTCTATGGCCCGCTCGCCAACGGCGCCACGACCCTGATCTTCGAAGGCGTGCCCAACTATCCCACCACCTCCCGCTTCTGGGAGGTGATCGACAAGCACCAGGTGGAAATCTTCTACACCGCCCCCACCGCCCTGCGCGCCCTGATGCGGGAGGGCGAAGAGCCGGTGAAGAAGACCTCGCGCAAGTCCCTGCGCCTGCTGGGCTCGGTGGGCGAGCCGATCAATCCGGAGGCCTGGCTCTGGTATCACCGCGTCGTCGGCGAGGGCCGCTGCCCCATCGTCGACACCTGGTGGCAGACCGAGACCGGCGCCTGCCTGGTTTCCCCCCTGCCAGGGGCCACGCCGCTGAAGCCGGGCTCGGCCACCAAGCCCCTGCCGGGTGTGAAGCTGCAGCTGGTGGACGCCGACGGCAAGGTTCTGGAGGGGGCGACCCAAGGCAACCTCTGCATCACCGATAGCTGGCCGGGGCAGATGCGCACCGTCTATGGCGACCACGACCGTTTCATCGCCACCTACTTCACCACCTATCCCGGCAAGTATTTCACCGGCGACGGCTGCCGGCGGGACGAGGACGGCTACTATTGGATCACTGGCCGGGTGGACGATGTGATCAACGTCTCTGGCCACCGGCTGGGCACCGCCGAGATCGAGAGCGCCCTGGTGGGCCACCACGACGTGGCTGAAGCGGCGGTGGTCGGCTTCCCGCACGACATCAAGGGCCAGGGCATCTACGCTTACGTGACACTGAAGGTGGGCATCGACGCGACCGAGGCTTTGCGCGCCGACCTAATCAAATGGGTCCGTCGCGAGATCGGCCCCTTCGCCGCTCCGGACGTGATCCAGTGGGCGCCCGGTCTGCCCAAGACCCGCTCCGGCAAGATCATGCGTCGCATCCTGCGCAAGGTGGCCGAGGGAGACACGGGCAATCTGGGCGACACCTCGACCCTGGCCGACCCCAGCGTCGTAGCCGATCTGGTGGCCAATGCCGCCAAGCGATAGCGCCCCGGACAGCCGCGAGGGCGAACTACTCAAGTGGCGGGTGGGGGACGTCTTCATCACCCGCATCCTCGAGATGGAGATGCCGTTTCCCTACAGCGAGCGGCGCCCCTTCATCGCCGAAGCGACGCCTGAGGCGCTGCAGCCCCTGTCCTGGCTCTATCCCCACTACGTCACGCCGGAGGGTGCGCTGCGGCTGTCGATCCACGCCCTGCTGGTGGAAGCGCCGGGCTTGAAGCTGGTGGTGGACACCTGCATCGGCAACGATCGGCCGAGGCGTTTCTTGCGCGGTCAGGCGCTGGCCACCCCGTTCCTGGAGCATATGGCCGCCGCCGGTTGGGCGCGGGAAGACGTCAACGCTGTCGTCTGTACTCATCTGCACGTGGACCATGTGGGGTGGAACACCATGCTGGAGGGCGATCGGTGGGTCCCGACCTTCCCCAACGCCCGCTACCTGATCGGTGCGGCGGAATACCAACATTGGCGTGCGGACGAGGACCCGGAGACAGCGATCATCCTGGGCGATTCCATTCAGCCGATCTTCGACGCCGGCCTGGCCAGCCTGGTCGAGCCGGACCACCGGCTGAGCGAGCAGGTGCGGCTGACGCCGACGCCGGGCCATACCCCCGGCCATGTCAGCGTCCTGATCGACTCCGCCGGCGAGCGGGCGGTGATCACCGGCGACCTGATGCACCACCCCTGCCAGATGGCCCACCCCGACTGGTGCGCCGGCTCCGACCTGGATGTCCCGGTCGCCCGGCAGACCCGGCGCAGATTCCTTGAGGGCGTGGCCGACCAACCCGTACTGGTGATCGGCTCCCACTTCGCCGCGCCGACCGCGGGCCACGTCCGGCGCGATGGTGAGGGTTACCGTTTCGACGACTGATCGGCCGTCCCCTTGGCGGATTAGCGGGGAACGGGTTGGACGGTCAGCCTGTAGGCTATGAACAGCGCCAGATCGAGCGGGCCGGACTGGTACCAATCGACCGGGCGCTGGATGCCATCGACGCTCGCGCCATAGCCAGCGCCGAATGCTGATGTCGTCGCGCGGGCGTCATCGGCGATCTTGGCCAGGATCGCCGGACGGTATTGTTCCGGGTTGATGATGGTCAGGTTCCATTCCTTTTCCCGCAGCACCTCGCTGCGGCCGATCTTCGGCGTGCGTTCGATGAAGGCCGTGATCCGGCCGGTGGCGCTGTCGAAGGTGTCGGTCTCCAGAATGTGGGTTTTCACCACCACCGTGGCGCGGCTGGTGTCGACCTTATTGTCGGGCTCGATAACGGCGTCGAGCATCGTCGGGTCGAGCCGGCCGATCACCTCGTCGCCGATGCCCATCTCGATTTGCGAGCCAGGTCCCGCGCCCTTGATCATGCCGAGCAGGGTGGCTTTCAGCTCCTCGCGGCGCTGTCTGGGGTCGCGGGTGTCGCAGACCACGTTGACCTCGGTAATGAGATTGTCCGCTCGCCGGATGAAGGTCACATGAGGCGTGGAGTTGGCATTGTAGTTCTGCTTTTCGGCCGTCACGACCACTTCGCCGACCGCGCTCGACGAGGCCGCCGAGGCGATGGCGGGCAGACAGCAAAGGCCTATCGCGGCCAGCACGCCGAACCTGATCATCTGTCGCTCCCCATGTCTTGGCCGCAGCATGAGGACCAATCCTCGCACCGATCAAGCCCTCGACAGCGCGTGTCTTGCATCCATACGGCCCTATCGCGCGTAACCCATCTGTCGGGATCGCGCCGGAGGCCTAAATGACCAAGACCGTTCTCGCCCTGGCCGCCGTGCTGGCGTCCGCAACCGGCGCCCATGCCGCTGAACCGCCGGCCACGGCGACCGTCACCGCCGATCCGCAGGGCGCCGCCGGGATCATCCATGGACAGGTCGATATCGCGGCGCCGAGGGCGGTGGTCTGGTCCATCCTGATCGACTGCGCTCAGGTCCCGCGCCTGATGGTCAACGTCAAATACTGCCATATCTTGCAGCGCGACCCCGCCGGCCGGTGGGATGTGCGCGAGCAGGTGACCAAGGCCTCGCTGTTGCCGGGGGTGCGGACGGTGATGCGATCGGACTATGTCGCGCCCCACACGGTGGCGTTCCACCGCACCGATGGCGACTTCAAGATCCTCGAGGGCGAGTGGCGGCTGGAGCCGATCAACGGCGGCGCCGGCACACGGGTCATTTACGAAAGCCGCATGTCTTCGCCGGTCGCCGCCCCCGCCTTCCTGGTCCGCGCCGTGCTGCGCTCCGATCTTCCCAAGACGTTGGAAAATCTCAGGACCGCGAGCGAGGCGGCGGCCCCCGTGCACTGAGCGTCGGATGAGGCCTTGAGACCGCCCCAAACCCAGGGCAGTCCTGACGGCGAAGACTCATCCGGAGATAAGCATGCGCCGCCTCGCCCTCTTCGCCTCCGCCCTGGTCCTGTCCACGGCGGGCGCCGGCGCAACCTTGGCCCAACAGGCCGCTCCCGCTCCCATTACCGCTCCGCCTGTAGACATACACACCCGCGTCCTGCCCAACGGCCTGACGCTCTACACGGTGCGCGACACCACGACGCCGAACGTGACCGTGCAGGTCTGGTACGGCGTCGGGGCCAAGAACGATCCCCCCGGCCGCTCCGGCTTCGCCCACCTGTTCGAGCACCTGATGTTCAAGGGCGCCCGCGATATGCCGCCGGAATTCATGGACCGGCTGACCGAGGATGTCGGCGGCTTCAACAACGCCTCCACCGGCGACGACACTACCGAATACCACGAGGTCATCCCGGCCAATCACCTGCAGCGGCTGCTGTGGGCCGAGGCCGAACGGCTGTGCTGCCTGGTGGTCGACCAGGCCAACTTCGAATCCGAGCGCAAGGTGGTGGAGGAGGAGCTGCGTCAGCGGGTGCTGGCCGACCCCTATGGCCGCCTGTTCAGCCTGGATATTCCGGAAGCCTCGTGGACCGTCCACCCCTATCACCGCCCAGCGATCGGCTCGATCGCCGACCTGGATTCGGCGACGCTGAATGACGTCCGCGGCTTCCACTCCACCTACTATCGGCCCGACAACGCCCACCTGATCATCGTCGGCAACTTCGACCCGAAAGAGCTCGACGCCTGGGTGGACCAGTATTTCGGCCCCATCGCCCGGCCGGCGACGCCGATCCCGCGGGTCACCGCTGTCGAGCCGGCGCGCACGGGGGCGGCCCAGTACCGGGTCCATGGCCCTAATGTGCCGCTGCCGGCGGTGGTGATGACGTTCGCCGCGCCTGACGGCGCCAGCCCCGACGCGGCGGCGTTGAAGGTGATGGATGCGGTCCTGACCACCGGCAAATCCTCCCGTCTCTATGCGGAGCTGGTCTACCGCCAGCAGATCGCAACCCAGGTCTTCTCCAACCCGGACCTGCGCCAGCAGCCCGGCCTGTTCCAGGTCGGCGCCATCATGGCGGCCGGCAAAAGCGCCGCCGACGGCGAGACCGCGCTGCGCGCCCAGCTGGCCACGCTGCGCGATGCGCCCGTCAGCCCATCTGAGTTGGCCTCGGCCAAGAACCAGCTGATCTCCCAGGTCTTGCACGGCCGCGAGACCGTCGATGGGCGCGCCATGGAGATCGGCGGCGCCATCATCACCGAGGGCGGTTCGGCCAAGGTCAACAGCGACGTCGCCGATATCGAGGCGGTCACCCCCGCCGACGTGCAGCGGGTCGCGGGCCGGTACCTGGTCGATGACCGCCGCATTACCCTTCTCTATACCGCCAATGATCGCGCGCCCGGCCTTCAGCCCGAGGTTTTGCTACAGGATTCACCGACGGTTCAGGCCACGCCTCTGCCGGTCGTCACCCTCCTGGCGAATGACCGCGTCCTGCCGGAAGGCCAGCGCGCCAATCCGCCCGCGCCGGCCGCCGCCGTCGCCGCGGTCCTTCCGGTTCCCGTCGAGCGCACGCTGAAGAACGGCCTGCGGGTCATCGTCGCCAAGACCAGCGACCTACCCTTGGTGACGGCCCAGTTGTCGGTGCGCAACGGCGCGGCCCTGGATCCCAACGGGCTGGCCGGCCTGTCGGGCCTGACCACTGACCTCTTGCCGCAAGGTACGGCGGCCCGCTCCGCCACCCAGATCGCCGGCGAGATCGAGTCCCTGGGCGGCTCGCTGGGCTCCGGCGCGGGCTACGATTCCTCCGCCGTCACCCTGTCCAGCCTGGCCACCACCCTGCCCCAGGCCCTGCCGGTGCTGGCCGACGTGGTGCGCCACCCGGCCTTCGCCCAGGACGAGATCGACCGCCTGCGCCAGCAGAAGCTGGACGATCTGACCGTGACGATGCAGGAGCCCGGCGCGCTCGCCAGCATGGCCGCCTCGCGGCTGGTGTTCGGCGAAGGCCCCTACGGCCATCCGGCGGGCGGCTCGCCCGGCTCGCTCTCGCGCATCACCCGCGCCGACGTCACCGCCCAGTACGCGCGCCTCTACCGCCCCGACCAGGCGGTGCTGGTGCTGACCGGCGATATCGAGCCGGAGGCGGGCTTCGCCATGGCCGAGCGGGCTTTTGGCGACTGGGCCAACCCTGCCGGTCCCGCGCCGCAAGCCGCGCCGACGTCGCCGGCTCCCGCGAGGCGGGTGCTGGTGGTCGATCTGCCCGGCACGGGCCAGGCGGCGGTGCTGATCACCGGCCGTTCGATCTCCCGCCGCGATCCGGACTTCCATGCGGTGGAGGTGGCCAATGGCGTCCTCGGCGGCGGCTACTCGGCGCGGCTGAACGAGGAGGTGCGGATCAAGCGCGGCCTGAGCTACGGCTCCGGCAGCCAGGTCGCCGCGCGCCGCGACGGCGGCATCTTCCTGGCCTCGGCCCAGACCAAGAATGAGTCCGCCGACGAGGTCGCGGGCCTGCTTCTGACCGAAATCGACAAGCTGCGCGCCGAGCCCGCGCCCACCGGCGAACTGATCGCCCGCAAATCCACGCTCACCGGCGAATTCGGCCGCGAGGCCGCCACCGGCGAAGGCCTTGGCAGGATGTTGTCGCAGGACGCGGTGGAAAACGTCGATCCCGCGGATGTCGATCGCTACATCGCCTCGACCGAGACTGTGTCCGGCGACGCCGAAAAAGCCGCCGCCGCCCGCCTGGTCGATCAGGCCACGGCGGATGTGATCGTGGTCGGCGACGCCAAGTTCTTCCTCCCGGCCCTGAAGAAGCGGTTCGGGGCCGTGAGCCTGGTCGAGGCCGACAAGCTGGACCTGGATGCGGCGGATCTTGGGGCCAAGCCGCAGAGCTGATGCGCCGGCGATCAGGTTTTCGCAGGCTTTCGCATCTTCATCCCCGCCGCCGCATCCGCCTTGCGCACGAGGCTCGCCTCCCTCGCGTGGGCGGCCTTGCGCTTCCACGGCCGCCAGGAGTCGCCGGGTCCCACCGGATCGCCCAGGTGATAGGCGGCGATGAAGGCGGCGAGGGGGTTGAGCGGCTCTGGTTTCAGTGGCCGCAGGCGGCAAAAGCCGCCTGAGCGGAGGACTTCCAGGGCGGCGCCGACGCTGCCGGTCTGGGCGATCGCCGCCTTCATGGGCGTTTCCACGCAGCCCAGCCAGTGGGCCAGCAGCTTGTTGCGCAGCCGGGTGATCTCGGCCCGGTTCGCGGCCCCGCCCGGCCCGCTGGCGTCCAGCGACAGGTCGCACTCGGTGTCGAACCCCAGCGAGCGGTTGTTGATGTTCGACGAGCCGATCCGCAGCAGCACATCGTCGATGATGGTCAGCTTGGCGTGCACGATGATGGTAAGGCCGAGCGTCGTCACCGGGCTGTAGGCGTGAAACCGGCCGTGCTTGTCGGCGTCCGTCAGGGTCTTGATGAAGCCCAGCCGCGTCCGGTCCATGGTCATCTGGTCGAAATAGCTGGGTGAGTGCTCGGTCGAGATCAGGATCACTTCCGGCCCGTCCGGCTCCTTCAGCCGCGCGGCCAGCTCGGCGGCGATCAGCGGCGAGGTGAAATACTGGTTCTCCATATAGATGCAGGCCTTGGCCGCGCGGATGGAGGCGATGTGCAGGGCCTCGTTCTCGCGGACCTGATCGTATTTTCGCCAGGCCCCACCGGTTCTGGAAATGCCGGCGTCGATATCCGCGAAGGCCGGAGGGACCTTGCCCGGCCAGCGGGGGCGGCGCACCGGCGGACAGTCCGGAACGGTCTCGCCGGTCGCCCTTAGCCAGCGGTCGCGGAACAGGCCGGCCAGGGCCGCGGCGGCGGGGCCTTCCACCAGACCCATCACCTCGTGACGGCTGTCGAAGCATTTGTTGTCGCGGCGGGTCTTTTCGCGCCGGGGATTGTCGTCCAGGTGCTCCGGCGTGTCCCAGCGGTCCGGCCCGATGTCCCCGCCGCCGCAGAAGGCCAGGGCGTCGTCGATGACGATCATCTTCTGGTGATGGCAGGCGCCGATGGGCAGCTTGCCGTCCAGCACGAACTTCACCTTGCTGCCGGCGAAGGCCTTGCGGTCCATGAAGGGGAAGAAGTGCTGGGTCGCCGCCACCGGCATGGCCGATTTCCAGCACAGCACCCGCACGTCGATCTCGGGGTTCTTGGCCAGGGCGACCAAGAAGTTGCCGATCCGGTCCGACTCCTTGCCGCCCCCTCCAGCTTGCGGATGAAACAGGGTGTTGGCCTCGAACGCCCAGTTGAGCAGGTGGACGCAGTGCTTCGCCCGGCTCATGGCGTCCATGGCCGCGTCGAAATAGGCCTCCATGTCGATCAGCAGGGCCGCTCGCGAGGCCTTGTCCGTTCGCCAGCAGGTGACGCCAGGGGTGAGGAGCATAGGTCTAGACCCCCATCGCCGAGGCGCCGGCCGCCGGCGCGGCTTCGTCGCCGTCAATCGGCAGGCTCATGTCCTGGGTTTCCTTGATCGCCTCGAGCATGACCTCCGGATTGGCGGGGTGGGCCATGGCGTCGGCCTCGGGGTCGTGCCGGTTGAACACCTGCGGCATGTCCCGCCGCAGCTCTTCCAGCAGCTGGATCACCTTGGCGGTCTTCTGCTCGTTGGTGATCACCAGCTCCAGGTTCAGCTGCTCGCGCAGCTCGCTGAGTTCGTTCTCCCGCCGCTGGGTGCTCAGGATGAAGACGGTGATGTAGAGCGCCAGGACGCCGGCCGCGCCTTGCAGCCCGTTGAACGGCGGCGCGTCGAGCACCGGAAGATGGGCCTGGGCCGCCAGCAGGTTGCCGCCGATCCAGACCACCAGAACCACGGTCAGGCCGCCGACAAAGGTGGTCCGGCCAATAAGGGCGGTCAGCCGCTCCACCGCGCGCTGAAGCGGCGTCGCGCTGCGATGATGCTCGGCCTGAAGCCGCGCGATCGCCTGGATCGTCTCTTCGATATGAGCCGGAAGTATCTCTGGCGTCTGGCTCATGATCGCGTCCGGCAACAGCTGGCTTAAGGGCATGGCAATTCACGTTCGACGGCGCCAGAGCGGGTTGATCGCTCTAATTTGCGCTCATCCCCGCGAAGGCGGGGACCCAGGGCCACTAGACTGAGAGTGGCTTGGATTGTCCCAGTTCACTCTTGCGCCAACAGTCGCGGCTAGACGGATCCGCGGCCGCGCACGAAGTGCATGATCAGCATGATCACCCCGACAACCAGCAGGATGTGGATCAGAAACGACGAGACGTGAAAGACCAGAAAGCCGGCAAGCCAGCAGACGATCAGAACCGCGGCGATAATAGCAAGCATGGTCAGTCCTCCCAGTGAGGGAGTGGTAACGCCCGGCTAGCTTGGCGGTTGCGAGGACCTGGGTGTCGGAGCGTTGGACCCAACACCGGACCGGTAGACGGCGCCGGATCAATCGTCTGACTGATATGGATCAAGCCCGTATGGCTTCCGGCAAATCAGCGACAACTCGCTCGCCAGCGCGTTAAGGCCTTCCACCGCGTCCGACGAGTGAACGAGCAGCCGCTTTGTGGGAATTTGTTCATAGTGGGTGAGACACTCGACGTAGAGGTTTGAGCCGCCGGGTCCCCTGGCCGGCTTTAGTCGTTCGACGTGAAAGCCAACGACATCGCTCATCCGCACGAGAAAAAGCTGCTTGTGGCAAAAGGCCAAGGCATTTCCGTCCGCGGATAGGCCAAGGTGGCCGACAAGGTGGTCAATTCCGACGCTGGGCTCGCGGACAAATTCAAGCTGGTTCTGCGCCGGCGGCTCGTTCGGTTGGAACCCGGGCCGAACACCAATGTCGGCGATCGGCGCGAGACTGGCTATCCAGTCCACTTCCTCGGCGGTCAGCGCAGCTCGCCATCCGGTCTCGATCCAAAGATGGCAGCCAGTGATCAACCTCGGATCCCGCTCATGCGAGGGGTTGGTCATTGGGAAATCCTGCAAATCGGGCGGCCAAACGGTCACGCTCAGCCGCGCGGCGCCGAATGACCACTCCCATCCGATGGTGTTCGAGGAATTCGACGCCGCTGGGTCGCCGAGCATAGGAACGATTTGCTCTGTGGCGTGACGAAGGTTTTCCCGTGCGTCCGAGCCTATCGAAACCATCCCATTGAAGTCGGTGGCGGGCACGTAAGGCGAGAATTGTTCGAAAGCTTGAACCGAGAGGGGTCTGATCAGGCCTTTGACGAACGGCCGCTGGGTTTCGATCTCAATGATATCCCAGCGATACGCTGGGTCGGGGTGAACCCCGAACCGCTCCTCCAATTCGCCTCGCGGCGATTGCCACGGCACGCCGTTGGCGTCCAACATCCTGTGAATCGGGTTCACGTGATCCATCATGGATAGGTAGCGGCTACCGGTGTGGTGTCGATAGATCGTCTCTCTCTTCCCTTAGCTTTCCGGTAGCGCCTTCCCGCTCAACGCGCTTAGAAGGACGCCTGTTCTCCACCCGATAGGCATACCCCATGCGCAGCATCCGCCACTTCGTGAACGGCCAGGCCTTCGACGGCGCGTCCGGCCGGTTCGGGGACGTGTTCGATCCCAATATCGGCGAGGTCCAGGCCAAGGTGGCGCTGGCCAGCGAGGCGGACCTGGACGTGGCCGTGCAGGCGGCGCTGACCGCCCACGCCGGCTGGGCCGCGACCAACCCGCAGCGCCGGGCGCGGGTGATGTTCGAGTTCAAGCGGCTGGTGGAGGCCAGGGCGCAGGAGCTGGCCGAGCTGCTCTCCTCCGAACACGGCAAGGTCATCGCCGACAGCAAGGGCGATATCCAGCGCGGCCTGGAAGTCATCGAGTTCGCCTGCGGCATCCCGCATGCCACGAAGGGCGAATACACCGAGGGCGCTGGGCCGGGCATCGACGTCTATTCCATGCGCCAGCCCTTGGGCGTGGTCGCCGGCATCACCCCGTTCAACTTCCCGGCCATGATCCCGATGTGGATGTTCGGCGTCGCCATCGCCGTCGGCAACACCTTCATCCTCAAGCCCTCGGAAAAGGACCCGTCGGTCCCCGTGCGGCTGGGCGAGCTGTTCATGGAGGCGGGCGCCGCCGCCGGCCAGGACGTCAAGGGCGTGCTCAACGTGGTGCACGGGGACAAGACAGCCGTGGACGCCATCCTGCACCACCCGCTGATCAAGGCGGTGAGCTTCGTCGGCTCCTCCGACATCGCCAGTTACGTCTACGCCACCGGCGCGGCCGCCGGAAAGCGGGTCCAGGCCATGGGCGGGGCCAAGAACCACGGCATCATCCTGCCCGACGCTGACTTCGACCAGGCCACCCGCGACATCATCGGTGCGGCCTACGGCTCCGCCGGCGAGCGCTGCATGGCCCTGCCGGTGGTGGTTCCGGTGGGCGCCAAGACCGCCGACACGGTGCGCGCCAAGGTTCTGGCCGAGATCGAGACGCTGAAGGTCGGCGTCTCCTCCGACCCCGCCGCCCAGTACGGGCCGGTGGTCAGCGCCGCCCACCGGCAGAAGATCGCCGACTATATCGCCATGGGGGTCCACGAGGGCGCCGAGCTGGTGGTCGATGGCCGCGACTTTGCGCTGCAGGGCTATGAGCAGGGCTTCTTCATCGGCCCGACCCTGTTCGACCACGTCACGCCGACGATGAAGACCTATCAGGAGGAGATCTTCGGCCCCGTGCTGCAGATCGTCCGCGCCGAGACCCTCGACGAGGCGATCGCCCTGCCGTCCAAGCACCAGTACGGCAACGGCGTCGCCATCTTCACCCGCAGCGGCCGCGCCGCGCGGGAGTTTGCGGCCAAGGTCGAGGTGGGCATGGTCGGCATCAATGTGCCGATCCCGGTTCCGGTGGCCTATCACACCTTCGGCGGCTGGAAGCGCTCGGCCTTCGGCGACACCAACCAGCACGGGATGGAGGGGGTGAAGTTCTATACCAAGGTCAAGACCATCACCGCCCGCTGGCCGGAAGGCGAGGCGACCGATAGCGCCTTCGTCATCCCGACCATGAGCTGAGGCCAGACACATGCTCCGCGCCATCCGCAACCTCTTCATCCTGGCCGTGGTCTTCGTCCTCGTGGGCGGCGGTCTTTATGAATGGTGGAACCTGGACGGGCGTTATCGCCCGCACGCCATCACCTCGGGCGCCGACCAGATCACCAGCATCCTGGAGAAGTCCGGCGGGGTGTCGCCCGGCCTGGGCGGGCCGAAGCTCTATGTGGTGGCCTACCGCGCCGATCCGGCCTTGGACGCCCTCTACACCGACGCCTTCCCCAGGCTGCATGAGGCCAAGGTCGATACTACGGTGATCATGGTCGCCCGCCCCGACGCCCAGGGTCAGCCTCAGTCCACCGCCGACGAGCGCTCCACCGTCGCCGAGCTCTGGGTCAACAAGAGCTGGGCTCTGTTCCAGCGCTGGATGAAGGCCTCGCCGCAGACCTGGACCACACAGGGGATCCCGCCCGCCGACAACGACGTGGCCCGCAGCGCCGTAGTCGAAGTCGGCCGCGCCACCGCCGACAAGCTCACCCCGCTGCTCCGCGATAACGGCGTCACCTTCGGCTACCCCCTGCTGGTCTGGTGGACCAAGGACGGCAAGATGCAGGCCGTGGTCGCGCAGGATTCGAAGCAGGCTGCGTATGCGCTGAAGGATTTGGGCGCGAAGTGAGTAATTCCTCCCCCTTTGGGGGAGGGGGACCGCGAAGCGGTGGAGGGGGCCTTGCCGCTACGCAGACGTTGCCGACGACTCGCCCCCTCAGTCGGCTTCGCCGACGGGCTCCCCCAGCGGGGGAGCAGTTTGGAACCGGCGCCGATCTCGGATTCACTTCATTCATGACCTCCGCCCTCACCGACGCCTACCGCGACCGGATCGCCTCGGGCCAGCTCAAGGCCGACGACGCCCAGGCGGCCGGCCTGCGGGCGCTCGCCCGGCTTGAAGGGGAACTGGCGGCTCAGGACGAAGGCGGGTTCGGCGCCTTCTTCCGCAAACCCAGGCCCGCGCCGCGCGGGGTCTACCTCTGGGGCCCGGTGGGGCGGGGCAAGTCCATGCTGATGGACCTCTTCTTCGCCGCAGCGCCAGCGCCCAAGAAACGCCGGGTCCACTTCCAGGCCTTCATGGCCGAGGTGCACGGCCTGATCGGCGAGTGGCGCGCCGGCGACATCGCCGCGCGCAAGGCCCGCTTCGGCCAGGCCAAGGGCGATGATCCCATCGTCCCCGCCGCCGAGCTGATCGCCAGTCAGGCCAAGCTGCTCTGCTTCGACGAACTGCAGGTCACCGATATCGCCGACGCCATGATCCTCGGCCGGCTGTTCGACGCCCTGTTTGACAATGGCGTGACCCTGGTCGCCACCTCCAACCGCGCCCCGGACGACCTCTACAGGAACGGTCTCAACCGCCAGCTCTTCCTGCCCTTTATCGCCATGCTGAAGGATAAGCTGGAGGTGGTGAGCATGGCCGGCCCGAACGACTACCGGCTCGACCGGCTGCGTGGCGCGCGGGTCTATTTCAGCCCCATCGACGACGCGGCCGAAGCGGGGTTCGAGGCCCTGTGGCGCGACATGCTGGACGGCGCCGAGGAGTTGGGCGCGACCCTGGAGGTGCTGGGCCGCAAGCTTCGTCTTCCCCACGCCGCGGGTGGGCTGCTTCGGGCTTCCTTCGCCAGCCTCTGCGCCACCGCGCTGGGGCCGCAGGACTATCTGGCCATCGGCGAGCGGTTCCACACCATCTTCCTGGAAGACGTGCCGGTGCTTGAGCCGGCCAAACGCGACCAGGCCCGCCGGCTGGTGACCCTGATCGATGTCCTCTACGAAGCCGACGCCAAGCTGGTGGTGCTGGCTGCCGCCGAGCCGGATGCCCTCTATCCGGCGGGCGATGGGGCGTTCGAGTTCGAGCGGACAGCGTCGCGGCTGCAGGAAATGCGGTCGGCGGCTTGGTTGGAGAAGGTGAGATGAGCCGCGTGCGTGCTTCGACGCGCCGCTTCGCGTCGGCTCAGCATGACGTACTTTTGGGGCTCCATAAGTCTACGTCATCCTGAGCCGGCCCGCAGGGCCGCGTCGAAGGACGAACCGGTGGCCCGCCTCGCCCTTCGACAGGCTCAGGGTGAGGCTATTGAGACGCCGCGGTAGAAATCCTCATGCTGAGCTTGTCGAAGCATAGAGAGGATTTCGGACCCGCCGCCCTCACCCCATCCCCCGCACGATCTCCAGCACCGCCGCCCCATACCGATCCAGCTTGGCCTGCCCAACGCCGCCAACGTCACCCAACGCCTCAAGCGTCCCGGGTCTCGCGTCGGCGATCTCGGCCAGGGTGCGGTCGTGGAAGATGACGTAGGGCGGCACCGACTGGCGGCCAGCTTCCTGGCGGCGCCAGTCGCGCAGGGCGTCGAACAGATTGCGGTCGTCGGCCTTTACCGCGATGGCGGGGGCAGCGGCGCCGGAGCGGGTCTTGCTCTTGCGCGGGCGCCCCGACCGGGTGGTGGGATCGAACGCTTCCGGCTGTTGGCGCAGCTTGACCAGCCGCTCGCCGCGATAGACCGCACGCACCGCATCGGCCTCGCCCAGCGCCACCAGCGGGCGGCCATCGTTTGAGTCTTCGCGCAGCAGGCCCTCGAACAAAAGCTGGTCGATCAGTTCGCGCCAGCCGGTGGGGCTGAACTCGGCGCCGATGCCCCAGGTGGACAGGCCGGTCTCGAAGGCGCTGGGCTCCTTGGTCTTGCCCAGCAGGTGGTCGATCACCCGGCCGCGCCCGAACCGCCCGCCCAGCCGATGCACCGCTGACAGAGCTTTTTGCGCCGAAGCCGTGGCGTCCACGGCGGTTGGCGGCTTGAGGCAGAGGTCGCAATGGCCGCAGGGCTCGACCCCCTCCTCGCCGAAATAGCGGCGCACGGCGGCGGCGCGGCAGTTCAGCCCCTCCATCATGCCGTAGAACTGGCGCGCCTTGCGGTTCTGCACCTGGCGGACTTCATCCGAGACGTCACGCCCCTCGATCCGGCGCAGCGCCCAGCTCAGGTCGGCGGCGCTATAGAGGGTGATCCCCTCGGCCAGGGCGCCGTCGCGGCCCGCCCGGCCGATCTCCTGCCAATAGGCCTCGATGGAGGCCGGCGGGTCTGCGTGGATCACGAACCGCACGTCCGGCTTGTCGACCCCCATGCCGAAGGCGATGGTGGCCACCATCACCGCCTCGTCGGCCTGCAGAAACTCGGTCAGCCGACGTTCGCGCACCGACTTGTCGAGACCCGCGTGATAGGCGAGGGCGGGAATGCCGGCGACGACCAATTCGGCGGCCATCTCGTCGGCGCCGTCCCGGGAGCCGGAATAGACCACCCCGGCCCGGCCGCGCCGCTCCGACACCAGCTCGATCACCCGCTTGCGGCCACGGCCCTCCTTGCGCTCGGCGCTGAGCTGCAGCTCGGGCCGGGCGAAGCTATCGACGAATTCGGCGGCGTCGGTCAGGCGCAGTTCGGCGCGGATGTCGTCGCGGGTCCGGGCGTCGGCGGTGGCGGTCACCGCCAGGCGCGGGGCGTGGGGAAAGATCTCCGCCAGCCGGCCCAGGGTGCGGTATTCGGGCCGGAAATCGTGACCCCACTGGCTGACACAGTGGGCCTCGTCGATGGCCACCAGGGCGATGTCGAGCCGGGTCAGCCGGTCCAGCATGCCGCCCTGCATCAGGCCCTCCGGCGACATATAGAGCAGGTCGAGTTCGCCGGCGGCGATGGCGTCCCAGGTCCAGGCCCGCTCGTCCGGCGAAGTGGTGGAATCCAGCCGCGCGGCGGAAACCCCGGCCTGGCGCAGGGCCGCGACCTGGTCGCTCATCAGGGCGATCAGCGGCGAGATAACCAGGCCGACGCCGGGCCGGAGCATGGCCGGGATCTGATAGCAGAGGCTCTTGCCGCCGCCGGTGGGCAACACCGCCATGGCGCTGCGGCCGGCCAGCGCCTCGCTGATCACCCCGGCTTGAAGGCCCCTGAAATCGGCGTGCCCGAAGGTATGGCGCAGCACCTCGCGGGCGGCGTCCAGATCGGCGGCAGGCTTGAGAGCGGGTTGAGCGACCACCCCGGGCTTATGGCGCGATCCGGTGAAGTCGCCAATGGCGTCGGGCGATTCCGTCCGCGCCATTTTGGGGGGCCGACGTGGCCTTTAGGGGAAGCGATCCACAAAGGCCCGTATGGCCTGGATCATTTTCGGGAAATCGGACTCGTCGTGGACCGGCAGAGACGCGAGCTCCGCTAAACCGACTCTCATGGCCGCATACTCGCCGCGGCCTTCTTCCTCCGTGCCGAAAAATCGCGTGTGGACCATCCAACCGTAGACACCACAGGTAATCGCAAAGGGCGCAGTTTTCCCTTCTCGCTCAAGGGTGATGCGCGCGCCGCCTGAGTGTTCTTCGTCGGCCATGACTATGCCGCTCTCGCTGCCCCGAAGGCCTAGGGTCGTGCCGTTATTGAACCCGCTCCAGCTCATGCAGGCTTCACTACGCCGTCCCGTTCCCGCTCGCCATGGGTCGAAGGCGTGTTGGCGCTGGTCGAGTGAACGAACCGGCGGGCGCCTTCGCGCGGAAGAGTGGATAAAATGAGTGCAATCCCAATTCCTGACGCCTGTTCACGATAAATGACGCAGGCGTCATTTTTATTGACCGGTAAGGGGTTCCGAGTCATGGTCGATCCTGACGACGGGTGCGCGGCGCCCACCCTTCAAAACAAAACCCAGGGACCGGATCGATGACCGACAAGAACATCACCAAGGACGCCATGTATGAAGCCGTCGCCCCCGACGACTTCGAGTCCATGCTGACGCTGGACCGCTACAACAACCGCACCACGGCGTTCGACAAGATCATCTCGGCCACCCACGACCACTTCTGGGATCCGCTCGACAAGAAGTACATCGACTTCGACGAGCCCTTCGACATGGAAAACACCCCCCTGCTGCCGGAGGAGATGATCGCCGCGCTGCAGACCGACTATGTCTCCAATCACCTGTCGGACCCCAAGACCCGGACCCGCTTCATCAATCAGATGGTGCTGCGCAACTTCTCCTCGATCCTGCACGGCGAGCAGGGCGCGCTGAACCTGTCGGCCAGTCTCTGCCACGTGCTCTATGACCAGGGCGCGCAGGAATACGCCGCCAACCAGACCCGCGAAGAAGCCCGCCACGTCACGGCCTTCGCCAAATACATCAAGGCGCGCTGGGGCCGCCCGGAGAAGTGCAGCCCGGTGCTGCAGGCCCTGCTGGTCGACATCATCGGCTCGCCAGAAGTCTACAAAAAGATCATCGGCATGCAGATGCTGGTCGAGGGCCTGGCCATGGGCGCCTTCGCCACCTTCTATCAGAAACTGAACGACCCGCTGGGCCGCAAGCTGATGCAGCTGGTGATGACCGACGAGGCCTTCCACCACAAGTTCGGGAAGATCTGGGCCGACCGCACCATCCCGAAGCTGGATCCGGCCGAGCACATCATCATCGAGGACTGGGCGGCGCACTGCTTCCAGACCCTGCTGTTCAACCTGGTCGCTCCGTCGGAACAGCGTGATCTTTATGAGGAATTTGGCCTGGATCCGGACATCGTCATCCAGGAGTTCACCAAGATCGCCACCGACGAAGCCCGCCGCGAGGACATGAAGGAAGCCACCAACATCTTCCGCGTCCTGATCAAGACCCTGCTCAACGCCGGCATCATCACCGACCGCACCCGCGCCTTCTACGGCATGTATGTGGACATGGATGAGCTGAAGTCCGAAGGCGACCGCATGGTCGGCGACGACATCGCCGAGGAGGGGATCGAGTATCTCCGCACCATCAATTTCAAGGATCGCTCGACGTCGCGGGTTCTCATCGCCGCCGAATAGCCGTAAATTTCCAGCTCTATCCGCCGCCCCGCCGCAACCCGGCGGGGCGGTCGTATGTTTAAGCCCGACCAAGCGTAGGCTCGAAAGCGTGGTGATGGTGGTATTGTCGAGATTGGCGCGGCGGTTCGGCCTGTCCTTAGTCTTGGTTCTGGCGGGTGTTGCGACAGCTACCTTCGCTTCGACTGCGGTGGCGACCAAGTCGATCGATCCTCAGCGCTACCTCGGCCGCTGGTACGAGATCGCCCGCATTCCCAACGCCTTCCAAAAGGACTGTGAGGGCGCGACCTCCGACTGGGCCAAGCAGGGCGATGGGCAGTACGCTGTCGTGCAGACCTGCCACGCCGGCTCGCCGTCCGGTCCGCAGAAAATCTGGCGCGGCAATGGCAGGGTCATGGACCCGGTCAAGGCGCAGATCCGCATCGGCTTCTTCGGCGGCTTCATCAAGCAGGACTATGTCGTGGTCGATCGCGCCGATGACTACAGCTGGTGCATCCTCTCCACCGCGACCCCGAAGTTCTTCTGGATCATGTCACGCCGGCCGATCATCAGCCAGCAGCAGCGGGCCCAACTGGTCGCCCGCAGCCGCCAGCTCGGCTTCGACGTGACCCCGCTGGTCTATGACCAGCAGCCGCCGGGGTAGGGCGTGCGGTACCCGTTGCATCCGGAACGAAAACCGAACATGGTGAGGATATGGACGTCCTCGCTCCAAGCCGGCCCGAGACCACCGCGGCGGTGACGCGCGGCGCCGCGCGCCTTTTGCTCGACATCGGCTATGCGCCTCTGGCCGAGGTGACCCTGCCCAACGGTCGGCGGGCCGACCTGATGGCGCTGGGCCGCAAGGGCCAGATCTGCATCGTCGAGGTCAAATCTAGTGTCGAGGACTACCGCACTGATCAGAAGTGGGGCGAGTACGCCCCCTATTGCGACGCCTTCTACTTCGCGGTCGCGCCGCACTTCCCGCGCGAGGTCCTGCCCATCGGCCCAGGCTTGATCATCGCCGATGGCTTCGGGGGCGCGGTGCTGATCGAGGCGCCTCTGACGCCCCTGGTCGCCGCGCGGCGCAAGGCCCTGACGCTCGGGTTTGCCAGGCTGGCGGCCATGCGGGCGCTGGGGGTTCAGGGAACGGGGTTGGAGGACGCGGGGTAGCCATTCGCCCTTAAACACACCGTACCCCAGGCCTTGTGCCTGGGGTCCATTGAGCGCGAACGCTTGGGGGCTCGGACAAGCGGCGACGCAGGCGCGACATTACCGTCCGTTCGAGTCCAATGGGCCCCAGGCACAAGGCCTGGGGAACGGGAGTAGTTGGATGAGCACCCCCGCATTAACCTTTCAGTTGGAGCAAGGGGGGTAAAAGCCCAGGCAAGATTCACGCCAAGGGGGCTTAGAGTGGCGCTCAGCCATCGATTGGAGCTTCGGCAGGGCCAAGGCCTTGTCATCACGCCTCAGCTTCAGCAGGCGATCAAGCTGCTGCA
>FTKM01005332.1_pt1 | contig 56357 bp, 61 predicted proteins | sample 1658051 | NCBI WGS metagenome assembly FTKM01 (sample SAMEA3914794, study PRJEB12502) | metagenome | biome: forest; material: soil | place: Canada | collected 2011-07-05 | depth 0.1 m | reverse complement strand
GTCCGCAGCTGGCCGAGCATGGTCACGCCCGCCGCGTAGCCCACCCCGCCGAGCACCTTGGTCGCCAAGACACCGACCAGCAGGCTGCCCAGGATGCCGCCGACGCCGTGGACCGCGAAGACGTCGAGGGCGTCGTCGATCCGGAACCGGTGCTTGATCACGTCAACCGCGAAGAAGCAGATCACGCTGCCGGCGACGCCCAGGATCAGGCCGCCGAGCGGGCCGACGAAACCGGAGGCCGGCGTGATCGTAGCGAGGCCCGCCACCACGCCCGTGACCAGGCCGATCATGCTGGCGCGGCCGAAGCGAAGGCGCTCGATCAATGCCCAGGTCAGTCCGGCGGCGGAGGCGGAAATGTGAGTCACCAGCAGGGCCATGGCCGCATCGCCATTAGCCGCCAGGGCGCTGCCGCCATTGAAGCCGTACCAGCCGACCCAGAGCATGCCGGCGCCCATCATGGTCATGCCGGGGTTGTGCGGCGGGTGCAGGTTGCGCGGGAAGCCGTCGCGGTGGCCGACCATGGCCGCGGCGACCAGGGCCGCGATCCCGGCGGTCGCGTGAACCACCAGGCCGCCGGCGAAGTCCATCACATGCCGCTGCGCCAGCCAGCCGCCGCCCCAGATCCAATGGGTGACGGGGGCGTAGACGATCAGCATCCACAGGGCGCTGAACAGTAGCACGGCGCCGAATCGCACCCGCTCCACATAGGCGCCGACGATCAGCGCCGGGGTGATGACGGCGAAGGTGGCCTGGAACATGAAGAAGGCCGGCTCGGGGATGACGCCGGTGAGCGAGCCGCGGTTCACACCCAGCAGGAAGGCCTTGCTGAAATTACCAACCAGGGCGCCGGCGCCGCTGAAGGCCAGGCTGTAGCCACAAGCCAGCCAGAGCACCGACATCAGGCAGGCCAGGGCAACGCAATGGGCCATGACCGACAGGGTGTTCTTCACCCGCACCAGGCCGGCGTAGAACAGGGCGAGGCCCGGCAAGGTCATGAACAAGACCAGGGCCGTCGCCGTGAGCACCCACGCCGTGTCGCCTGGATTGAGCTGCATCATTCCCCCGCCTTCGCCAGCGTCCGAATCCGCGCGGCAGGGGTGTGCCTAAAGACGATGCACGACCTGATCAAGACTTGGGCGATCACGGCGCACAACCTTGACCCGCCCGCCCACGCCGGCCACGTTGGCCCATGGCGCTCACCATCTATGGATCACCCCAGTCCCGCACCAAGCGGGTGCTGTGGACGGCCGAAGAACTCGGGCTGGACTATGTCCATGTCCCCTACGCCTTCGACGACACGATCCTGAAATCCCCCGGCTTCCTGGCCATCAACTCGGCTGGCGCGATACCGGCCATCGACGATGACGGCGTACGCGTGGCGGAATCGATGGCCATCAACCTCTACCTGGCCAAGCGATACGGCTCCGGCGGCGAGCCGCCGCTCTATCCCGCCACGCCGCAGGGTGAGGCCGACGTCTGGCGCTGGAGCCTGTGGGCGCAGGCGCATTTGGAGCCGTGGGTGCAAAAGGACGCGCTCTTGGCCGACCTGCTCGCCGCGATGGGCGACCACCGGGACGCTCTGATCGCCAAGGGGCTTGACCTGCTGAACGGATCGCTGGCTGGCAGGACCTGGCTGCTCGGCGAGGATTTCACCGTGGCCGACCTGAATGTGGCGGCGGTGCTATCGCCCTCGCGCGCGGCGAGCCTCGATCTGGCGGCGTTCGGCGATGTCCGCCGCTGGCTGGACCGCTGCTACAGCCGCCCGGCGGCGCTGGCGACGCGGACGCGGTTTGGGTGAGCAATCGGCTCCGGATGCAAAGCCGCCCGCCCCGGCATGACCGGAACGGGCGGCTTATCGTCAGTCTTATGGCGAGGCTTAGTGGCGGGCCTTGTCGGCCGCTTCGCCGATCTTGCGCTGGGCCGTGCCGATGTTCTTTTCGGCGGCGCCGGCGACTTGCTTGCCGGTGTTGCCGGTGACCTTGCCGAAGGCTTCCTTGGTGGCGCCCTTGATTTCCTTGGCCGCGCCGTCGATGCGATTCTTGTCCATCGTTGTTCTCCGAGTCCTGGTTTGAAAGCTCGGCAAGAAAACGCGGGCGCCTTGATTTCGTTGCGCGCTTCGACGGCTACGCCGCCTTTTGCTACGAGCGCGCGAGCCCGGCTTTGCGCCTGTCGCCCAGCGTGCCGAACCAGGCGAAGGCGATGAAGACCGCCTGCATCGGTACGCGGACCCACAGGTAGTTGGGCGAGTTCACATAGCTCGGGACGTTGGACGCGATGGTCCAGCCGTAGATGTTGAACGGCAGCACCAGCACCAGATAGGCGATGATGACCAGGCCGGTGATCCGCGCGTAACGAGTCCAGAGCAGCAGCGCGAAGGCGATCTCGAGTACGCCGCTGGCGTAGCTGTCGAAGGTGCGGAACGGGAAGACGGGCGGGATCAGCTCGACCACCGACTGGGGATGCAGCATGTGGCCATAGAGGCCGATGCCGCCGAACAGCAGGGTCAGGTAGAGCTTGGCGACATTGGCCCAGCGGAATTTCGCCGCGCGGATGACCAGGCTTACGACGAAGACGGCCATGATCGGCCCCAGGATGATCGCGGCCGGAAATAGTAGCTTGGACATTTCGCTCCCCTTTTGACGGCTTAGATAAAGGATTTCACCACAGAGCACACGGAGGGCACTGAGAAGAAGTTTCAACGCAAAGGCGCGAAGGACGCAAAGGCGGGCAAAGCCCGCGAGACAATCGGATAGGCCCGCTTCTGTTTGATAGCGCTACGCGCCCTTAGCGTTCTTTGCGCCTTTGCGTTTGAACCTAGGAAGACACCGCCCCTCCGTGTACTCCGTGGTGAGTTTGACGGAATTTTCGGCGGGCGGGGACGCTCCGGGCCCGGGCGCCTGCACAAGCTAACCTACGTACCTACATAGATCGGCCGGCGCTGACGCCCGCTCCCCGTGGACGCGCGCGCGGCCAGCGGCTAGAACCCGCGCCGACCCCATTCATCGCTGAAGACGAGACCGCGAGCCGCCATGGCGCAGCAATACATTTTCCAGATGCAAGGCCTGACCAAGGCCTATCCCGGCGGCAAGAAGGTGTTCGAGAACATCTGGCTGTCCTTCTATGCCGACGCCAAGATCGGCGTGGTGGGCGTGAACGGCTCGGGCAAGTCGACCCTGCTGAAGATCATGGCCGGGATCGACAAGGAGTTTAACGGCGAGGCCAAGGCCGCCGACGGGATCAAGATGGGCTACCTGGAGCAGGAGCCGCATCTGGATGAGACCCTGAACGTCTGGGACAACGTCATCGCCTGGTGCGACGAGAAGCAAACCTTTGACAAGTTCAACGCCGTCGCCGCCAAGCTGGGCGAGGACTACACCGACGAACTGATGGAGGAGATGACCGCGCTCCAGGAGAAGCTGGACGCCGGCGACCTGTGGGACATCGATTCCAAGATCGAGATGGCGATGGACGCCTTGCGCTGCCCGCCGGACGACAGCCCCGTCGACAAGCTGTCCGGCGGTGAGCGCCGCCGGGTGGCGCTGGCCCGGCTGCTGCTGTCCAAGCCCGACATGCTGCTGCTGGACGAACCCACCAACCACCTGGACGCCGAGTCGGTGGCCTGGCTGCAGCATCACCTGGAGAACTTCCCGGGCTGCGTCATCCTGGTGACCCACGACCGCTACTTCCTGGATCAGGTCACCAAGTGGACGCTGGAACTCGATCGCGGCAAGGGCGTGCCCTATGAGGGTAACTACTCCGGCTGGCTGGAGCAGAAGGAAAAGCGGGTCCGCCAGGAGAACAGCGAGAGCGAGGCGCGCCAACGCGCCATGGCCCGCGAACTGGAATGGGTGCGCTCCTCCGCCAAGGCCCGCCAGGCCAAGTCCAAGGCCCGCCTGGCCGCCTATGACGAGATGGTCAACCAGCAGGAACGCGAGAAGCAGTCCTTCGCCACCATCCAGATCCCGCCGGGTCCGCGCCTGGGCAATGTGGTGATCGAGGTCGACAATCTGGAAAAGGAATACGGCGACAAGGTGCTGTTCAAGGGCCTGTCGTTCAAGCTGCCGCCCAACGGCATCGTCGGCGTGATCGGCCCCAACGGCGCCGGCAAGTCGACCCTGTTCAAGATGATCACCGGCCAGGAAAAGCCGGACCAGGGCTCGATCCGCCTCGGCGAGACGGTGAAGCTGGCCTATGTGGATCAGAGCCGCGACGACCTGACACCCACCGACACGGTCTGGCAGGCCATCTCCGGCGGGCTGGACATCATCAAGGTCGGCAACCGCGAGATCGTCAGCCGCTCCTACGTCGGCTCGTTCAACTTCCGCGGCGGCGACCAGCAGAAGAAGGTGGGGCTGCTGTCGGGCGGTGAGCGCAACCGCGTCCACTTGGCCAAGACCCTGACCACCGGCGGCAACGTCATCCTGCTCGACGAACCGACCAACGACCTGGATATCGAAACCCTGCAGAACCTGGAGGAGGCGCTGGAGGAATTCGCCGGCTGCGCCGTGGTCATCAGCCACGACCGCTGGTTCCTCGACCGCCTCTGCACCCACATCCTGGCCTTCGAAGGCGACAGCCACGTGGAATGGTTCGAAGGCAACTTCGAGGCCTATGAGGAAGACAAGAAGCGGCGGCTAGGCGCGGAGTCGCTGATCCCGCACCGGATCAAGTACCAGAAGTTCGGGCGGTAGGGGGTCAGGTTCGTCGTACCCCGGGCCTTGTGCCAGGGGTCCATTGAACGCGGATATTGCGAGGTTCGCGATAGCGGCACAGTCGCGTTTCAGCGACGACCGCCCGCGCCCAATGGGTCCTAGGCACAAGGCCTAGGACACGAGGGTATTGGAACTACTGCGGCATCGGCGCGGGCGAGCTGGGGCTCGTGGGCGCGGTCGGGGGCGTGGGGTTCACGGCGCCGGGGGTGGCCGGGTTGGTGGTTCCCGCCGTGCCGGGCATGTTGTTCGGCATCGGGGTCGGGGCGGGCGTAGCGCTCGGCATCGGAGCGTTCGGCGTCGCGCCGGCGGTGGGCATGGGCGCGGCGGTGTCATTGGGCATGGCCGGCGCGGGCGTGGTGGCCGAGGTGTTGGCGCTGGTCCCGGTCTGGGCCGTCTGGTCGCCCGACTGGGCGACGATGCTGGCGCGGGCCTTGGCGCCGCCCTTCATGTAGTTGTTCAGCTGCGAATAGGGCACCGGCTGGCTCGGCGAGGCGTAGCGGTCGGCGGCGAAGGCGGCGCTGGTTGCGCCGGCGGCGAGAACGGCGGCGGTTCCCACGATAAGGATCTTGCGGATCATCGGTTTTCTCCCGGAAATGTCGTGCGCGGCGTATTTTGCCGCCTGCAGACACAACCCGTTAAGCGCGCCGATAGTTGCGCGCGGCTAGCCCCCAGCCCGTTCCTTGGCGACCTGGCGCTTCAGCTGGTCGATCAGCACCTGGATATTGCCGCCGGCGTTGTCGATGGTGGAGACGAAATCCTGCTGCTGGGTGATGGCCAGCCAGACGCCATCCACCTGCACATCCACCACCTTCCAGCCGCCGCCTTCGGCGAGCACCCGCCAGGCCACGCCCACTGGCTGCTGCAGCCGGCCGCCGGATACCTGGCTCTGGACGACGATGTCCGCAGGGGTGCGGGCGGTCGAGCCGGTCACCCGCAGGGTCTCGCCATGATACTCGTTCAGCCGGCTCTCATAGACATTGGAGGCGTATTCACGGAACACCACCGCGAAGTCCTGCCGCTGCGCTGGCGAGATCGAGCGGCCGTACTTGCCGAGTACGAAGTTGCTGATGCGCGGCACGTCGGCGACCTGATCGACGAATTGCTGGAACAGGCGTTTTTCGGCGACCGTGTCGCCCTGGTGCTGGGACAGGATGTTCAGCGCCCGCTGCGCCTGGGTCTGCACGAACTGTTCGGCGCCGGCGTTGTGCGTGCTCTGAGCCATGGCCGGTGGCGTCAAGGGCGTGGGTGCGATGGCAAGGCCTGCGCCGGACACGGCGATCAAGGCCATTCCAAGCAGTCGGGGGACAAGCAGCGGGCGGAGTTGAAGCTTACGCATCGGCTTAGGCTCAGTTCTCGGGTTCTATTTGGGAGGCGTCGGGGCAGGCGCCGGAGGCGGGGCGTCGAAGCTGGGCAACTGATCGATGGCCTGCTTGTCGCTGATCACCATCGAGCGGCGGTTCTGCAGATAGGCGGACCGGGTGGTGGCGTATGGGTCGGTGGCGGTGTGCTTGACCGCCTCGATCGTCGAGTCGAGCGCAAGACGGCTATCGACCCCGTCCACGACCTCAATGCCGGTGCGATAGGGCGTCGTCACATGCAGATCGTGCAGACTGAGGATGCTGGCGAAACCATCGACGATGCGGCCCGCGCCATCGCGCAGGTCACTGGGGCCGAACACCGGCACGAAGACATAGGGACCCGGCGGCAGGCCCCAGCGGCCGAGGGTCTGGCCGAAATCGGCGTCGTGCGACGGAATCCCGATCGGGGTGGCCACATCGAACAGGCCGGCGATCCCGACCGTCGAATTGATCACGAACCGCGCGGCGGACTGGCCGCCATGCACGATCCGGCCCTGCAGCAGGTCGTTCACCAGGGTGTTGGGTTCGCCGATATTATTCAGCGCATTGCGCACGCCGGTCCGCACCGGTCTCGCTACCGCCTTCTTGTAACCCCGGGCGGCCGGCCGCAGCACCGCGCGGTCGAGCCCGTCATTGAACCCGTAGAGGCCCCGATTGAGGTGCTCCCACGGATCGGGGTTCGGCCCCGCGCCGGCTACGTCGGCCAAGGCGTGCGCGGGCGCAATCAACGCCGCCGCCGTCAGGCCCGCCAGACCGATCCAGAATGAGCGCATAGCGCCAACCGTTCCCAAGCTTGCGAAACCAACAGATAGGAGCGCGCGGCGGCTAATCCAGTCCGGCGCGCGAGACTCTGGAAATGAATTAAGCGCTGAAAAGCGCCGAAAGCTTGACCATGCGGCTCGGCTCGCGTCGAGGGGCGCCGCTCCCCAGCCTGGGTAACGAATTCACTTTACATAAAGACATAAAGATATCTTTATATGCTCTATGACCCTATCGGCGCGACAGGCGGTTGAGGTGCTGCGCGCGGCGGGCGAGCCCACCCGCCTGCGCATCCTTGCGCTGCTCGCGCGCGAGGAGCTGGCGGTGATGGAGCTTAGCCAAATCCTCGACCAGAGCCAGCCTCGCGTTTCGCGGCATTTGAAGCTGCTTACCGAGGCGGAGCTGGTGGAGCGGTTCCCGGACGGGGCCTGGATGTTCTACCGCCTCGCCGCCACCGGCGCGCGCCGCACCATCCTCGACAAGACCTTGGCCGAGATCGCCCTGGACGATCCCATCCTGCTGCGCGACGCCGAACGGCTTCGCACGGTGGAGGGCGAGCGGCTGCAGGCGGCCAACGCCTATTTCGCCCGCAACGCCGCCCGCTGGGACGAGTTGCGCAGCCTCTATGTGTCCGAAGCCGCCGTAGAGACCGCCATCAAGGGCGCCGCCGGCCCCGGACCCTATCGCCGCCTGGTCGATCTGGGCTCCGGCACCGGACGGATGCTGACCCTGCTGGGGCCCAACGCCAAGGCCGCCATCGGCCTGGATCTGTCGCAACAGATGCTCAACATCGCCCGCCAGCACACGGCGGAGGCCGGCCTGGCCCAGTGCGAACTGCGGCACGGCGACATCTTCGCCACCCGGCTGGACGACGGCTGCGCCGATCTGGTGGTGGTGCACCAGGTGCTGCACTACCTGTCCGACCCGGCGTCAGCGGTGGCCGAGGCCGCGCGGCTGGTCGCCCCTGGAGGCCGGCTGCTGATCGCCGACTTCGCGCCGCACCGGCTGGAGTTCCTGCGCGAGGCGCACCAGCACCGCCGCCTGGGCTTCTCCGACGCCGAGATCGCCCGCTGGTTCGAAGCCGCCGGCCTGACCGCCGACCGCGGCGAAAGCCTGCCCTCCGATGACGGCGAGGGGCTTACCGTGAAAATCTGGACCGCCGTCAAGGCGGACCTCCGACAAAGGCAGGCAGCATGAACGCCCCCTCGCCCATTACCGCCTTAGGCCCCATCGCCCGTGCTGGTCAACGTCAGGCCCAGCGCCACACGCCGCAATCCCTGTCGTTCGAGTTCGGCCCGCCGAAGACCCCTGAGGCGGAGGAATCCTTGTGGGAATGCATCCGCCGGCTGGAGCCGCTCAACCCCGACTTCGTCTCCGTCACCTATGGCGCCGGCGGCTCGACCCGCGACCGCACCCACCGCACCGTGCGCCGGATCGTCGAGGAGACCACCCTGAAGCCCGCCGCCCACCTGACCTGCGTCGGCGCCTCCCGCGCCGAGGTGGACGAGGTGGTGCAGGGCTATTGGGATGCCGGCATCCGCCACATCGTCGCCCTGCGCGGCGACCCGCCGGGCTCGCTCGGCGGGGTCTATCAGCCCCGGGCAGACGGCTACGCCAACGCCACCGAACTCACGGCCGGCATCCTGGCCATCGCCCCGTTCGAGGTCACCGTCAGCCTCTATCCGCAGAAACACCCGGAAAGCCCGTCGCTGGACCATGACATCGATGTTCTGAAGGCCAAGGTGGACGCCGGCGCGACCCGAGCCATCACCCAGTTCTTCTTCGACACCGACGCCTTCCTGAGTTTCCACGAGGCGGTGCGCAAGGCCGGGGTGACCATCCCCATCTTGCCGGGGATCATGCCCGTCACCAACTTCAAGGGCTTGAAGAAGATGGCCGCGCCCTGCGGCATCCCCCTGCCCGACTGGCTGGGCGAGCTGTTCGAAGGCCTGGATTCAGACCCCGACACCCGCCGGCTGATCGCCGGTTCGGTAGCGGCCGAGATGTGCGCCAAGCTGCAGGAAGAAGGCTTTTCCGATTTCCACTTCTACACCCTCAACCGCGCCGATCTGGTCTATGCGATCTGCCGGGTCCTGGGCGTGAAGGAGGAGGCCGGCGAATGAGCGTCCGTTCCGAAAAATTCCAGACCCTGCTCGCCACCGCCAAGGAGCGCATCCTGGTGCTCGACGGCTCGTGGGGCGTGATGATCCAGCGCCGGGGCCTGGCCGAGGAGGACTATCGCGGCGAGCGGTTCAAAGACCACCCGGTGCAGATCAAGGGCAACAACGACATCCTGTGCATCACCCGGCCGGACATCATCGCCGATCTGCATGACCAATACTACGCCGCCGGCGCCGACATCAGCGAGACCAACACCTTCTCGGCCACCTTCATCGCCCAGGCCGACTATGAGATGGAATCCGCCGTCCGCGACATCAACCTGCAGGGCGCCCGCATCGCCCGCGAGGTGGCCGACCGCTGGACCGCCAAGGAGCCGCATAAGCCGAGGTTCGTCGCCGGCTCGATCGGGCCGTTGAACCGGATGCTGTCCATGTCGTCGGACGTGAACGACCCCGGCGCGCGGACCGTGACCTTCGACCAGGTCTATGCCGCCTATCGCGAACAGGTGCAGGCGCTGCACGACGGCGGGGTGGACTTCTTCCTGATCGAGACGATCACCGACACCTTGAACTGCAAGGCCTGCATCAAGGCCATTTTCGATCTGGAAGATGAGGGTTACGAGCGGCTGCCGATCTGGATCTCCGGAACCATCACCGACCGCTCAGGCCGCACCTTGTCCGGCCAGACGGTCGAGGCCTTCTGGAATTCGGTCAAGCACGCCAAGCCCTTCGCCATCGGCCTGAACTGCGCCCTGGGCGCGGACCTGATGCGGCCGCATATCGCAGAGCTGTCGCGCATTGCCGACACCCTGGTCGCCGCCTTCCCCAACGCAGGCCTGCCCAACGCCTTTGGCCAGTACGACGAAACCCCGGACCAGACCGCCTGCATGCTCGAGGAATGGGCCAAGAGCGGCATCGTCAACATCCTCGGCGGCTGTTGCGGCACGACGCCAGACCACATCCATCATGTGGCTGACGCGGTCGCCGGTATGAAACCGCGCATCCCGCCCGAACGCCAGGTTGCAATGCGGCTGGCGGGGCTTGAGCCGTTCGAGCTGGTTTGACGAAGGGGGGTACACGGGGGTACTTTGGGGCAATAGCCTCACCCCCCTGGCCGCAAACGAGAGAGCAATGGCGACCACAACCGTCTCTGATTTCGTGATTTGGGTTAAACACGTGCACGACGGCGCGGACATCACCCAGCGCATCCTCGGTCTCCAAGCCGGCGAAACCATTAATCTGACGGTGGACGGCATACCTGGGACCTGGCGCAAGATGGACGACGGCAAGGATGGGCGCCCGACACGAGGCGTTCGCCCGCTCGGCCGCACACAGGACGTCTGGCGGTCCTTGTTCAGCGCAAGGCGCGGGGAGTTGGTGAAACTTGAGCTCACCACTGGCGACGCCAGCGCGCCTCGTGCGCCGCATCTGCTTTCGAGGCCGCTGGCCCGCTCCGAGCATGAACGGGCCGCCGCATTGGAAGCCCTGCTCAATGCAGGCAATCAAGGATGGCGATCTGAGGGGCCCTATGGGTCTCGCGACGAGCTCCATGAGCGATCATGATCAGCGCCGACACCAACCTTTTCGTCTATGCCGTTGATGGTCGCGAGCCGGCGAAACAGGCCATCGCGCGATCGGTTATCTCGGCCTTGGCCGGTGTGAACGCGGTCGTGGGGCTCCAGGTGATCGGAGAGCTGCAAAACGCTTTGAGGCGGCGGCTTAAGCTTCCCGTCTGGCATGCCAATCAGACCGCTCGCAACGTCCTGGTTCAGTTCGGTTCGTTCGCCTATGACCAGACCGCTGTCGAGATCGCCCTCGCTCAATCGGCGGCCGGCAAGATGAGCTATTGGGACGCCCTGCTCGTAGCGGCCGCCGACGCCGTGGGGGTGACCAGCTTGATCAGCGAAGACATGACCGACGGCCTCGTCTATGGCGGCCTGGAAGTCATCAATCCGTTCGCGCCGGACGGTCCGAGCGCGCGGGTCCGACAGATATTGGCTTTGTAATCATGACCCGTCCCGTCTTCGTCAACATCGGTGAACGCACCAACGTCACCGGATCGGCCAAGTTCAAGAAGCTGGTGGTCGCCGGCGACTATACCGCCGCGCTCGTCGTCGCTCGCCAGCAGGTGGAGGCCGGCGCCCAGGTCATCGACGTCAACATGGACGAAGGCCTGCTCGACTCCAAACAGGCCATGATCACCTTCCTCAACCTGGTGGCCGCCGAGCCGGATATCGCCCGCGTGCCGGTGATGGTCGACAGCTCCAAGTGGGAGGTGATCGAGGCCGGGCTGAAGTGCGTGCAGGGCAAGTGCATCGTCAACTCCATCAGCATGAAGGAGGGCGAGGCCAAGTTCATCGAACAGGCCAAGCTGTGCCAGCGCTATGGAGCGGCCGTGGTGGTGATGGCCTTCGACGAACAGGGGCAGGCCGACACCGCCCGGCGCAAGATCGATATCTGTGAGCGCGCCTACCGCATTCTGGTCGATCAGGTGGGCTTCGCGCCTGAAGACATCATCTTCGACCCCAACATTTTCGCCGTGGCGACGGGGATCGAGGAGCACAACAACTACGCGGTCGATTTCATCGAGGCGACCCGGGCGATCAAGCAGATGCTGCCGCACGCGCGCATCTCAGGCGGGGTGTCGAACGTGTCGTTCAGCTTCCGCGGCAACGAGCCGGTGCGGCGGGCGATCCACTCGGTCTTCCTCTACCACGCCATCAACGCCGGCATGGACATGGGCATCGTCAACGCCGGCGACCTGCCGGTCTATGACGACATCGACCCGGTGCTGCGCGAGGCGGTGGAGGATGTGATCCTGAACCGCAGGCCCAAGGCCGGCGGCGATCAGACCGAGCGGCTGGTGGACCTGGCCCCGCGCTACAAGAACGACAAGGGCGCCGAGCGGGTGGTGGACCACGCCTGGCGCGAGCAGCCGGTGGCCGCGCGCCTGAGCCACGCCCTGGTGCACGGGATCACCGAATTCATCGATCAGGACACGGAGGAAGCGCGGCTTGAGGCCGTGCGCCCGCTGCACGTGATCGAAGGTCCGCTGATGGACGGGATGAATGTGGTCGGCGACCTGTTCGGCTCCGGCAAGATGTTCCTGCCCCAGGTGGTGAAGTCCGCCCGGGTGATGAAGCAGGCGGTGGCCTGGCTGATGCCCTACATGGAGGCCGAGAAGGACGGCAAGCCGCGCGAGGCGGCCGGCAAGATATTGATGGCCACGGTCAAGGGCGACGTCCACGACATCGGCAAGAACATCGTCGGCGTGGTCCTGGCCTGCAACAACTACGAGGTCATCGACCTCGGCGTCATGGTGCCGGCCGCCCGCATCCTGGATGAGGCCATCGCTCAAAAGGTCGATATTGTCGGCCTCTCCGGCCTGATCACCCCGTCCCTGGACGAGATGGTGTTCGTGGCCGGCGAAATGCAGCGGCGCGGGTTCGACATCCCGCTGCTGATCGGCGGCGCCACCACAAGCAAGACCCACACGGCGGTGAAGATCGAGCCGGCCTATCAGGCGGGATCGACCACCTATGTGCTCGACGCCAGCCGCGCCGTCGGCGTGGTCTCGGGGCTGTTGTCGAAGAGCGAGCGCGACCGGCTGCAGGCCGAGACGCGGACCGACTACGCCCGGGTGCGCGAGCAGTTCGCGCGGGGCCAGGAGGACAAGGTCCGCACCCCCATCGCCGAGGCAAGGGCCAATCCCATTGCCATCGACTGGAGCGCCTATACGCCGCCCAAGCCCAGCTTCCTGGGGGTGCGCGCCTTCGACGCCTATGACCTGGGCGACCTGTCGCAGCACATCGACTGGACCCCCTTCTTCGCCAGTTGGGAGCTGGCCGGCAACTTCCCCGCCATCCTCGACGACGAGATCGTGGGCAAGGCCGCGCGCGACCTCTATGCCGACGCCAAGGTCATGCTGGACAAGATGATCAAGGAGAAGTGGGTCACCGCCCGCGGCGTGGTCGGCTTCTGGCCCGCCAATGCCGACGGCGACGACATCGTTCTTTACACGGACGAAGCCCGCAAGACCGAGGCCGCCAGGCTGCACACCCTACGCCAGCAGATGGCCAAGGGCAGCGGCCGGGCCAACGCCGCGCTGGCCGACTTCGTCGCGCCCCTGGGCAAGGGCAGCGACTACATGGGCGCCTTCGCGGTTACCGCCGGCCACGGCGAGACCGAAATCGCCGAGCGGTTCCGGCAGGCGGGCGACGACTATTCCGCCATCCTGTCCGCCGCCCTGGCCGACCGCCTAGCCGAAGCCTTCGCCGAAGCCCTGCACCGCCGCGTGCGCACCGAGCTATGGGGCTATGCGGCGGATGAGCCGTTCGACTTGAGCATGATGATCTCCGAGAAGTATCGCGGCATCCGCCCCGCCCCCGGCTATCCCGCCCAGCCCGACCATACCGAGAAGGCGACCTTGTTCCGCCTGCTGAACGCCGAAGCCAACACCGGCATGGAGCTCACCGAAAGCTACGCCATGAGCCCGCCGGCGTCGGTCTCCGGCGTCTACTTCTCCCACCCCGAGTCCTACTATTTCGGCGTCGGCCGGATCGGGCGAGATCAGGTGGCCGACTATGCACGGCGGAAGGGTTGGGAGCTACGGGAAGCCGAGCGCTGGCTGGCGCCGATCTTGAGCTATGACCCGACGGCGGCCGTGAAGGCTGAGGCGGCGTGAGCGCCTACCTCCCCCGCGAAGCGGCGGGAGGGGGACCGCCCGCCGAGCGTAGCGAAGAGCGGGGGGTGGAGGGGGCAGGCGACGGCCGCGCTCTCTGCAGCGATCAGCGCCGAGTTGTGACGGCGGTTAGTCCGCATCGCAGTCACGACCGGGAAAGTCTGCGAAAGGGCGATCAGGTAAAGCTGCTCGACCTGTCGCAGTCGCCTTCCCCCTCCACCATCCGCTCTTCGCTACGCTCGGCGGACGGTCCCCCTCCCGCCGCTTCGCGGGGGAGGTAAGATTCCCGCCGACCTTTCTGTGCGGCGATCAGGGCTTCAGCCTGCCGGATCACGCCGTCGGCGACGCCAGCGAGATCCTGCCAGATCTGCGCAGCGGGAATACGCACCACCGACACGCCCTGGCTCGTCAGCCAGCGATCGCGGGCCTCGTCCTTGCGGCGCGCCGTTTCGTCCCAGTGGGTGGCGCCGTCCACCTCGACCACCAGATGTGCGGCGGGGCAGTAGAAGTCGACAATGATCTGGTCGAACGGATGTTGCCGGCGAAAGGTCGGCTTGTCCGGGCGACGGCCACGCAGGCGGCTCCAGAGCATCACTTCCGGCTCGGTCATGGCCTTGCGCATCGCCCGGGCGCGGTTTGTGATCAGTGTGCGTTGCATTTCGATGCTCCCGGCTTGGCCGCTCCACCGCCCGACCGTCGGGTGGGCAATTTGGAACATTTAGGGAACAGTTAGGGCGTAAGTCAAGCCTCTACAAAGTCTGCCCATTCGGAGCCCGCCGCCTTCCCCCTCCACCATCCGCTCTTCGCTACGCTCGGCGGACGGTCCCCCTCCCGCCGCTACGCGGGGGAGGAAAGAAACCCCTCCGTCTCCCGCATGAACACATCCAGCTGGTCGTGGTGGACCCAATGCCCCGCGCCTTCGACGTTCACCAAGCGCGCGTCTTTGAAATGCTTGATGCGCCCATCGACCGCCGGGTCCGAAGCCCAGGACTCCATCCCGCGCACCAGCATCACCGGCGCGGTGATGCATTCCCACAGCTTGTGCTGGTCTTCGTTGGATAGGCCGCCGACGCCGCCGCCCCAGCGGGCGTGGTTGTCGAACTTCCAGCTATAGGTCCCGTCCTCGTTCTGGTGAGCGCCATAGACGGTGAGGTGGCGAGCCTGTTCGGGCGAAAGATGCGGGTTCTCCTCGGCCATGCGGGCCACCGCCTCGTCCAGGCTGGCGTAGCGGCGGGGGCTGCGGCCGGAGTTCTCACGCCGATCCTTGACCCAGTGGCGAAGGCGCTGGTCGATAGTGCGCTTGTCCATCTCGGCCATCATTGCCGGCGACGGACCCAGGCCCTCGATGGCGACGACCTTCTTCACCGTGTCCGGGAAGGCGCCGCAGTAGTTCAGGGCGATGCCGGCGCCCAGGGAATGGGAGAGGATGGTCACCGGTTCGGTCGCCGCCTGATGCACGATCTGGGCGATGTCGTAGAGGTAGGCCGCCTGGTCATAGCCGCCGCCGATGGCGTGGCCACTGTCGCCATGCCCGCGCAGGTCGGGCGCGATGATGTGGTAGCGGTCGCGCAGCCGCTCGGCCACCCAGTCCCAGTTGCGGCAGTGGTCGCGGCCGCCGTGGATCATGAGCAGCGGCGGCGCCCCTTCATTGCCCCAGTCGACATAGTGCAGCCGCAGGCGCTGCGAGAAATAGAAGTGGGAGGTGGGGCCTTCCATGGGAGTCTCCGCGATAAGCCAGCGAGGCTTAGCATCGCAAGCGCGGCTCAACCCGGTCAATTCGCCTGACCAAGCTTCGCCGAAAGTTCCCGCCCTGTCCGTCTGATCGAATCGACTGGCGCCGGCCGCGAGATGCGGCCCCACCGCCGAAGTCGCCGCCATGGAGGGAACCTCGATGAAGTATCTGTTGCTCACGCTGCTGTTGCTCGCGTCCCCCGCTTATGCGGATGACTCCCTGGTTCAGGGTTCGATCAGCGGGGCCGTGCGAATGCTGGGTCAAGCCGACGCGGAGGGCGCCGGCCTCGGCCAGGCCAAACTGGCCATCCAGAACGACGCCAGCCAATGGCAGACGGCGAAAAATCAGTTTGAAGCCACCAACGCCGCCCTGACCAAGGAGAGCGCCGATTTTGAACAGGCGGCGGCGCACAACCGCTCCTGGGGCGACGCCGTCCTGCCGGAGGTGAACCGCTACAACGCCCAATGCAGCGGCACGGGGGATCAAGCCTACGTCAACCAGTGCAACACCTGGAAGGCCAACCTCGCGCCCATTCACGACCGCTATAATGCGGATGTCGAGCGCGTTCAGACCTGGAAGGCGAACCTTCAATCGCGCCTGGCCGCCAACACCCAGACGCATGATCAGCTTGCCAGCCAATGGGATCGGCTCAAGGCCCGCGTAGCCGAGAACGAGCGCCAGGGCCAAGCCTACCTCGCCAAACGCGCCCAGATCGTCCGTGAAATCGAAGAGTTGGAGAACAATTTCAACAGCCAGTGCCGGGCCGCGGCCAACGCGGGCAACCGCGAACGGGCCAAGGAGGTGTGCGGAACCCTGTTCGACGGCAACACCGTCCATTCGATCCACATCCCCGACCTGCCGTCGGCGCAATGGTCGTCGTGGGGCGCGTCCACCAACTAGGCTGGCAGGCCCTGAACCTTGGCCAGGTTCGGTTTCGGAATGGCGGCGCTGAAAGCCCCGGCAGCCTTGGCCTTGTCGCTGGACAGGTCCGCCCAGGCGGCGGCGAAGGCCAGAGGGGTGCCGGGCGCGACGCTGGCGACGGAAAGCGACAGGCGGCGGCCCTTCGAAGCGGTCAGGATCGGCGCCCACAGGTCGAGGTCGTCTTCCGGCGGCGCAGCCTGTGTCGGCGCGCTCAGGCTGGCGAGCAGGCCCGCGAACGGCGCGAGTTCGGCGCAGGCAGAGCGGATCTCGACGACGGCGGCCGGAGCCAGGTCGCGCAGGGCGGCGGCTAGGCCGCAGAGCGCGAGCCGGCTGGCGGTGGTGTTGCGCTCGCCGCCGGCCAGGCCGCTACGTTGGCCCTCGCTGAGCCGGACGCTGGCCCAGCCGCCGCAGCGGTAGACCGGCGAAAAGGCCGCGCTGAGCCAGATTTTGGTCGGGCCGCTCATAAGGCAGGATTAGCGGCTTCGGCTCGCGCGAGGCAAGCCGGACGCGCTGCTACCGCCCCACCTCGGTGATGGTCTTGATCAGCGCCTGCACCGGGGCCTTGCCGCCGACGGACCAGATGGTTTTCAGGTGGGCCAGGGTGTTGGCGGCGGCGTCTTCGAACATCCAGTCGCAACCGACAAAGCTGCAGTTGTCGAACTTGGGCGGCTCGCCGCCGCGATAGATCATGCGGCAGTCGCGAAACTCGCAGTCCGAGAACCGGTCTCCGTCGAGGGCGACGGTTTCGTGGTTGAAAATGGTGGCGGTTTGCATGGTCGAACTTTCACTGATCGTCGGATGCGGCGGCGTCATCGGCCGGATCGTCCGACGGCGGGCGGTCGCGCTCGCGCTGTTCGCGCTTCTCGTTGGCCTTTTGGGTCAGCTTGGCCGCCTTGGCGCGATCACGCTCTTGGCGTTCGAAGGAATAGTTAGGCTTGCGGGGGGCCATTTGGGCATCTCCAGGAGAGATTGAAACGACGGCCATCGGCCTACGCCCGGTCCAGCCGTGGCAGGCCGCGTCTTTCACGCATGGCCAAAAAGGAAATGGACAGGACGGCCGGAGCCGCCCTGTCCAATAGTCCCGAACCACCGGCGAGGCCGGTGGAAACGAAATCAGCCGGCTTGAAGTTGGCCAGCCGACATCTTGCCGGAACGCTGATCGCGCTCGAGTTCGTAGGAGAGCTTCTGGCCCTCGTTGAGCGAGCCGAGACCGGCGCGTTCCACGGCGGAGATGTGCACGAAAACGTCCGCGCCGCCGTCGTCAGGTTGGATGAAGCCGAAGCCCTTGGTGGCGTTGAACCACTTCACGGTGCCGTTAGCCATGGTTGGTATCCTTTAGATGTCAATATTCGCACGCCCAATAGGATCGCGCGATCAAATTGTCGGAGAGGATCGCGTGAGACTCGGAAGCTCGATCCGAAGAACAAGCGTGGAGAGCAGCCGAACCAAATCGATATTCGATAAAGCGAGTATGGCCTATATTTCTAGCATTTTCAAGACGCGCTGAGCGGCCCGATCACATCGGCCGGCGATCCCGCCTGAATCTCACAAGCGCCGCCAGCGAAATGCCCAGGCCGACCCCTACCACAACCCCCAGCAGGCCGTCGGCCCGGTCTTCGGTTCCAAAGCTGTGCCGGCAGCCCAGCAGCAGCGCCACAGCTGAAAAAACCGGCGCGACGGCCAGGCTGACCTTTTGTCGGGGCGACAAGCGGCGCATGGGACCGGCTCCTCTAAAGACCGGCCTTGTACGCGGCCGGCCTACGCCGATCCTCGCCTATTTCCCAGCCGACTCCGCCAGGTAGGCCTTGCTCAGCGTGCCCAGCTTGGTCGCGACCGGCAGAAGGGTCGGATAGAACTGGACGAAGGTGGTGTCCGCCGCCGCGTGGTCCTGGTGGCAGGTGTAGCAGGCCGCCTGGTAGGGAACCTGTTGCGCGGCCGCGCCGGCGCCGTCGAAACCGAAGAAGGCCCAGCCGCCTTTGAACCGGACTGAGTCCTTCACGTGCGCCTCCAGGCCCATGATCTCGCCGGTCTGGAACACTCCGCGCTTGTTGATCGAGCCCTTCGAGGCCCCGCCGCGCGCTTCCAGCATCATGATCGTGCCATCGGGCCAGACGCCGTTCTTCTTGAACGCCTCGTAGGCGAAGCGCTGCACGAACACGTTGTTGAACATGTGCTGATCGGCCATCGCCGGCGCCTGGCTATAGCTCATGTCCAGGCCGGAGCTGAGGAACACCCAGTCGCGGTAGTTGGCCGGGAAGGCCATCTTTCCCGAGGCGTCGAACCGAGGCGTGTCGGCCGCCGGCTGAGCGAAGGCTGCGGGCGCAAGGGCCGCCGCCAGGATGGTCGCCGCGGCCAAGGCCGGCTTCAGCATCGATTTCATCGTCATCGCCCACTTCCTCGGATCATGGCGACAGCTTAGCCGACAGCGGCCGAACAGCTCAGGACAATGATCCGGCGATATCGGCCAAGCGGAGGGCTGTCAGCCGCGCGCCAGCCCGTCCGTGCTCACCAGCCGCGCGGTTGAGGTCGCCCGCGCCACCAGCGTCCCCGCCTCATCGCGCAGTTCGCCCTGCAGGTAGCCGATGGTCTTGCCGAGTTGGATCACCGTGCCCTCGCCAATCAGCCGGCCAGCCCTGGCGGGCGCCAGGTAGCTGACGGTCATGTCGAGGGTGGAGGTGAACAGCCGCCCCTCGCTCATGATCAACGCCGCCGGCCCCATGACATCGTCCAGCATCGCCGCCACAAGGCCGCCCTGCACGAAGCCGGCGGGGTTGAGGAACTCCGGCCGCGCGGTGAAGCCGACGCGGATTCTGCCCGCCGCCGCGTCCATGTCGATCAGGGTCCAACCGAGCAGTTCCGCGCAGGGCGGCTTGGGGAAGCGGTCGAATATGGCATCGGGCATGGATGGCGTCTCCTGGTGAGACGGCCAACTTATCGACCCGCTGCCGCCAGCATGCTGTCAGCAGCCGCCTTAAGCCGCCACCATCGCCTCGGCCTGGCGCAGGTCCACCGACACCAACTGCGAGACGCCCCGCTCGGGCATGGTGACGCCGAACAGCCGGTCCATCCGCGACATGGTCACCGGGTTGTGGGTTATGGCGATGAAGCGGGTCTCGGTGCGGTTGCGCATCTCGCTGAGCAGGTTGCAATAGCGATCGACGTTGGCATCATCCAGCGGCGCGTCCACCTCGTCGAGCACGCAGATCGGCGCGGGGTTGGAGAGGAAGACGGCGAAGATCAGCGCCACGGCCGTCAGCGCCTGCTCGCCACCGCTCATCAGGCTCATGGTCGATAGCCGCTTGCCGGGCGGGCAGGCGAAGATTTCCAGGCCGGCCTCCAGCGGATCGTCGGATTCCACCAGCCGCAGCTCCGCCTGGCCGCCCTCGAACAGGGTCTGGAACAGGCTCTTGAAATGCTCATTGATGACGTCGAAGGCCCCCAGCAGCCGCTCGCGGCCTTCTTCGTTCAGCGCCTCGATGCCTTGGCGCAGCTTGGCGATGGCGCCGGCGAGGTCGGCGCGGTCGGCGCGCAGAGTGGTGAGCCGCTGGTCGTATTCCACTGCTTCTTCTTCGGCGCGCAGGTTCACGGCGCCGATCTGGTCACGATCCCGCTCCAGCATGGCCAGGCGCTGTTCGACGCCGGTGGGGTCGAGCGGCGCCGTGACCGGCTCCTCGGCCAGCCGCTGGCCGAGCGCGTCCGGCTCCATCTTGGCGGTCTCGCGCAAATTGTCGGCGATCTCGGAGAAGCGTTCGCGGGCGGCGTCCAGGCGGGCGGACAGGGCGGCACGAGCTTCGCGCGCCTGGCCGGCGGCGGCCTCGGCGGCGCGGGCGGCGCGCTCGGCGGCTGAGCGTTCGGTTTCACCCGTGCTCAGGGCGTCGGAGGCCTTGGCCTGGCGGGCTTCGGCACCGCCCAGTTCGTCCAGCAGGACGGCGCGGCGGGCCTCGATCTGGTCGGGGGCGTCACGGGCCGTGACCAACTCGCCCTCGATCCTGACCCGATCGGTCTCCAGCGCGGCGGCGCGGGCGGCGCCGGCTTCGGAGCGGCGGCTCCAGTCGCCGATGTCGCGGGCCAAGGAGTCCCGCCGGCCGGTGCGCAGGGCGACCTCGCGCTTTTCGATGTCCAGCGCCGCGCGGGCGGCGGCGGCGGCTTCGCGGGCGACGGCGGAGGTCTCGCGGGCCGTGGCCAGGGCGCCGTCGTCGGCGGGGGCGGCCTCCAGGCTTTCGGCGGCGGTGCGAGCCTCGGTGAGGGCCGCATCGGCCTCGCGCCATTCGGCCTCGAAGCGGGCGATGGTTTCATCCAGCGACTGGGCGCGGGCGTCGCGGCGGGTGATTTCGCGGGCGTGGTTTTCCACCTCGTCGCGGGCGGCGCCCAGGGCGCGCTCGGCGGCTTCTGGCGCGCGGCGGGCCGCGCGCAGGACTTCCTCGGCGGCGCGCACGGTGTCGGTGGCCGAGCGGTGAGCCTCGGTCGCCTTGGCGGCGGCGGGGCCTAGCCGTTCGATCTCGGCCTCGATCTCGGCCAGGCGGCGGCGCTGTTCCAGCCGGATCGCAGCCGGCCGCTGGGCGTCGGCGCGGACCACGAATCCGTCCCAGCGCCAGAGGTCGCCTTCGCGCGACACCAGCCGCGCGCCGGCGGGCAACTGAGCCGCCAGCTTCGGGCCGTCGGCGGCGTCCACGACGGCTGTGAAAGCCAGGCGGGCGGCGAGTTGCGGGGGGGCCTTGATCAGTGGCGCCAGCGGCGTCGCGCCCTTAGGCCAGGCGAGACCAACGTCCGCCGTCCGACCGGCCCAGTAGGACGGCGCCTTGGCGTCGAGGGCCGCGTTGAGATCGTCGCCCAAGGCGGCGGCCAGCGCCGCCTCATAGCCGGACGCGGGCGACACCTGGTCGAGCGCGGGCGCGAAGGCAGTTTTGGCGGAGGGGGCGGTGAGTTGGGCCAAGCCCCGGGCTTCGGTCTTCAGCCGGCCGAGTTGGTCTTCGGCCTCGCGGCTGGCCTTGCGGGCCTCGGCCTCGGCGGCCTGGGCGGCGGCACGGTCGGCTTCGGCCTCGGTCAGCGCTTCGCGGACCTCCCGCAGGGCGGCCAGGGCGGCGTCGAAGCGCGCTTGGGCCTCCGCCGCCTTGGGGTCGGCGGCGGTGTTCAGCGCGGCGCGGTCGGCCTTGGCGGCGTCCAGCGCCCGGGCGTTGCGGCCGAGCCTGGTCTGAGCATCGGTGAGCCGGCTCTCGGCGGCGCGGCGTTCGGCGTCCTGGGCGGCGATGACGGAGGCCAACCGCTCGACCTCGGCTTCGGCGGCGGCGCGGGCGGTGTCAGCGGCGCGGGAAGCCTCGATCAGCGATGGCAACCGCTCGGGCGCATCCTTGGCCTGCTGCTCGACCTCGGCCAGGTCGGCGTTGAGACGTTCCAAGGCGGCCTTGGCGTCATCGACGATGTGCAGTTCACGTTCGCGGTCGGCGGTGATGCGGACCCGCTCGGCCAGCAGCCGCTCCACCTGTTCGGAGGCCTGGGCGGCTTCGCGCTCTAGCCTGTCGTTCTCGATCGCCAGCCGGTGCAGCACGGCGCCGGCGACCTGGGCCTCCTCGCGCATGGGGCCGATGGCGGCTTCGGCCGCCGTGGCCGCCACGGTGCGGGCGGCGACATCGCGGGCGGTTTCTTCCACCACGCGAGCGGCCTTGTCGGCCTCGGCCTCAGAGGCTTCCAGTGCGTCGCGGGCGTCGGTCCAGCGGGCATAGAGCAGGGCCGATTGCAGGCCGCGGATCTCGGCCGACAGCCGCTTGTACTTCTCCGCCTGCCGCGCTTCGCGCTTCAGCCGGCCAAGCGCGGTCTCCAACTCGCCGGCCACATCGTCCAGCCGCGCCATATTTGTTTCGGCGGCGCGCAGGCGCAGCTCCGCCTCGTGCCGGCGCCCGTGCAAACCCGAGACCCCACCGGCCTCCTCCAGGATCATCCGCCGGTTCTGCGGCTTGGCTGAGATCAGCTCGTTGATCTGCCCCTGCCGCACCAAGGCCGGCGAGTTGGCGCCCGTGGAGGCGTCGGCGAACAGCAGTTGCACGTCCCGCGCCCTGACCTCGCGGCCATTGATGCGATAGGTCGAACCCTCGCCCCGGTCGATGCGGCGAACCACCTCCAGCACCGGATCGTTGGCCCAGGCGGCCGGCGCGGTGCGGTCGGCGTTATCGATGGTCAGCGTTACCTCGGCGTGGTTGCGCGAGGGGCGCGCGCCGGAGCCGGCGAAGATGACGTCGTCCATGCCGCCAGCCCGCATGGCCTTGGCGGAATTGGCGCCCATGACCCAGCGCAGGGCTTCCAGCAGGTTGGACTTGCCGCAGCCGTTCGGGCCGACCACGCCGGTCAGACCGGGCTCGATACGAAACTCCTGTCCCTCGACGAAGGACTTGAAGCCCGAAAGGCGAAGCCGCTGAAAATGCACCGCTCGGCCTTGCCTTCCCTTGAGCCTAGTGGGCGGCCGCGATGGCGGCGTCGATCTCGCTCATCGGGTGGTAGCCCGGCGCCATCGACACCCCATTGATCACAAAGGTCGGCGTGGATTGGATGTGGTCGTCGTCGCCATGCTTCTGAACCCGCTGGTTCAGCGCTGTGAGCGCCGCGTCATTGTTGATGCAGGCATTAAACTGGTCCTCGTTCATCCCGACGCCCTGGGCGACCTTGAGCAGGCCGGTGTGAGCATCGATCTTGCCGCCATAGATGTCCGGCTGGATGTGGAAGACGGCGTCAGTGACGGCGAAATACTTGTCCTTGCCGGCGCAGCGGGCCAGCAGGAAGCCAGCCGTGCCGAGGTTCACCTCCTCGGGGCCGCCCACCAGCATCTCGCGGAACACATAGTGGACCTTGCCGCTGTCGATGTACTTGGCCTTGAAGGCCGGGAAGACGTCGGTGTCCCAGCGACCGCAGATGGGGCAGCCCACCGAGGCGTATTCGATGAAGGTGACCTTGGCGTTGGCGTTGCCCATATCCATGTCGTCGGCGGTGAAGGGCGCGCCGGCCTTGGGGCCGCAACTGGCGAGGCCGAGGGTCAGCACGGCCGCGAAAATCAGGCTGGTGATGGATCGCATCGGTCTTTCTGGCTCCTGGTCGGACGGTCGGTCGAGTTGGCGGCCCGCTGGCCGGATCAGTTAAGCGCGATTCTGTCCGGCGCGCCTGTTTCGCTACCCACAGGCGCGGGCGAGCAGGGCAAAGCCGCTCCCGCCCACGATGTCAACGGTTCACGGCGGAACCTTGGCGACGCAGCACCTCGCGGCCGAGGCGCAAAAGAGCGGCTTTCAGCTTCTCGTCTTCGGCCGCGGCCAGCCCCGCCTGCAGTTCGGCCTCGGCGGCGGCGTCCAGCGGCTGGGCGCGGCGGCGGCGAGCGAGGGCGGCCTGGGCGGCGCCGCGGGTCGCGGGCGAGCGGCGGATCACCCCCTGGACGATGCGGAGCTTGGCGACCGCGCCCTGGCCGAGCACGAGATTGACCCGGGCCAGAATCTCCGGCGCCTGATGCTGGATCAGCGCCGCGGCGGGTCCATCGACCTTCAGTTCCAGCACCGCGCCGACGCCGGCGCGCGGCTTGGACAGTTTGGAGGGCTCGGTGTGGGCGGCCAGGGTCTCGCCGACGATCTCGCGCCAGCGGCCGACCAGCGGACCCGTCCCCGCACCGAACTTCTCATCGAGCTGCTTGATCAGGCTCTGCAGCGGCCGTCCCGCCGGCGGAGCCGGGCGCGGGGTGCGGCGCGTGCGCTTTACCGCCAGGATGCGGCGTGCGTCTTCGTCCGAGGGCAGGCTGCGGGACATGGAGGGATGCTACCGCAAAAGCGGCCAGGCCGCGACGATGGAGTGGTCATGATTTTGACTTATTACAAAACAATTACTAATTATTGTACCACAATAATTATTATGCTCTCATTTCGTTGATCGGAGGCCCCATGACCCATCCCGCACCGCAATTCTCGCCGCGCCTGACCAAGACCCTCGAGTGGCTCTGTCTGTTTGTCGCCATCGGCCTGCCAATTGGCGTCGTCGCCTTCTGGCTCGCCGACAGTCCGACCGACCTCTACTCAGGGATTTTCGGCAGCGACATCATGAACGCCCTGCCCCTGGCGCCGCAAACCTGGCAGCGACTGGCGGGCGCCGGGGTCATGCTTGCGCCGACGATCGCCCTGTCCCTGGGTCTCTTGAGCGCCCGCCGCAGCCTCGGCCATTTCGCGCGCGGGCGCTACTTCGTCTCGGAAGCCATCGACGGACTGCGGCGCTTCGCCTTCTGGGGATTCTGGGCCGTGACCGGCAGCATGGTCGCCCCAAGCGTGATCGGCGTCATGCTCACCTGGGCGAACCGGCCCGGACACCGCGAACTGACCGTCTCGCTGAGGCCGGATCAGCTGCTCGGCCTGCTGGTGGCCGGCCTGTTCTGGATCATCGCCGGCGTGCTGGTGAAGGCCAACGGCCTGGCGGATGAAAACCGCCAGTTCGTCTGACAGCGCCGATGGAAATCGTCGTAACCCTCGATGTGATGCTGGCGACCCGAAAGGTCCGTTCGAAGGACCTGGCCGAGTTCGTCGGCATCACGGAGGCCAACCTCTCCCTGCTCAAAAGCGGCAAGGTGAAGGGCATCCGGTTCGAGACCCTGGTGAAGATCTGCGAATTCCTTGAGTGCGAGCCGGGCGATATCCTGAAGGTCCGCGACTAGCCCCGGCGGCCGCCAGCATTCCGGCCATTCGCCGATGCTTGCGAAACTTGCAAAGGCGCGGAAATCCCCAAAGGATGACCTTAGGGAGCGCCATCTGGCGGTATTGCCCTGCGGACGTAGGCTCCAAGGGGGACGTCATGGAAGGTTCGATCGACGGCATCGTAAAGGGCCTGGTCTCCTACGTTCACTCGCTGATCATCGCGGTGGTCGTCGGCCTCGGCGGCATGCTGGCGCGCAAGCCGCTCAGAGCGGCTATCAAGCTGCATACCCTCTCGATCGCCAGGCCGGACTTCAACCTTAGCGGCCGATCCATGCTGCTGTTCTCCTCGACGCTGTTTCCGATCTGCACCGACATGACCGACGACGGCCACTGGCAGTTCTGGTCGGTGATCGTCAAAGGCGACGAGCATGTGTTCAAGCAGATCCTGTTCGCGGCGGCCGGGACCTGCATCGGACTTGAACTGTGCGTCGGCTTCATCACCCGCACGCCCTGGGCCGGGCGGTTCCGGCGCCAGGTATTTCGTGCAAGGGACGCGGTTCAGCGGGCGGAGATCCTGCGCTATCTGATCTCCTTCTTCATGATCCTGGCCTCGGTCCTGGTCTTCGCAGCCTTTTCCCTGCCCTGGACCGGTATGTACGAAGTGGCCTTCAAGATGCTGCTCGGCTTCCTGCTTGGAGTGTTGGTCCTGATCGGCATGGCGGCTAACCTCGCCGTGGTCTATCCGGTCCTGTCCCAGGTGAATGTGAAGGCCTATGCGGCCAAACCTGTCCAGCGCCTGATGTTGCTTGGCCTGCGGCTGCTGGCGGGCGTCCTGCCGGCGCTGGTCGCGCTGATCTTCTCCTACTACCAGATGCTGGCGCTGGGCGTGCTCGTGCCTGAGCTCAAGTAGGCGGCCGCGCTCACGAGAACTGCGAGCGGAACACCGCCTTGATGTGGGCCAGCCGGTCGCTGATCCGCCGGGCGAGATCGGGTCGGTCGATCCTGAGCGCGAGCCGGCGCGCATCGTCCAGGAACCCCTTGGCGTCGCTGTAGAAGCCGGCCGCCGATGAGCCCTGGGCGTCGTACGTACGCTCCCAGGCCTGCTCCGCGCGCGCCTCCAGCCAGGCGATCCGCTCGGAAATCAAGGCTCTGGCCTGGTCGCTAAATCCGATGACATATTCCAGAAGGGCGGTCAGCAAGGCTGGCCGCCGCGCCGCCTGCTCGCCATACAACGGCGTCCAGCCCTGATAAGTCCAGGCCACACCCTCCGCATGGGCCGGGCGGTCATCGACCAGCTCCCACACGGCCTCGACGAGCCCCGCGCAGGGCGGCTCCGTCCGCGCTATCCCCGGATATTCATCGCTATAGAGCCGGCCGCCGGCGTCCAGGATGTCCAGCATGGCGGCGATGTTGCCGTGATTGGCCGCGGCGGACACCGGCTGATGGTCGCCGGTCGGATAGGGCTCGGTGTCGGCTCCGGCGCGGAGCAGTTCGCGCACCACCTCGTCGTGGCCCGAATGGCGGACGCCGTCACCTGTGTCGGATGGTTCGATGGCCTGTGGGCAGGATGCGGCCAGGAACAGCGCCGTCTGGCCCTTGCCGTTCCGGTGCTCGACGTCCGCGTTGAAGAGCGCCAACTCCCGGACGATGGCCGCCCAGCCCTGTTCGGCCGCGACGAGCAGGGGCGTATTGCCGGCTCTGTCGGCGTGATCGGTGCTGGCGCCGTGTCGCAACAGGTCGCTTACGACTTCCGTCCGGCCATGCCGCGCCGCATTGATCAGCGCGGTTACGCCCTCGCCGTCTTCCTGCTCGATGTCGCCGCCGCAATTCAGCAGATGGCGAACCTCATCCAGGTAGCCGTGTCCCGCCACCGCGACCAGCGGCGGCGCCTGCCCGTGGTGAGCTTCCAGGATCTTGGCGCGAAAGGCCGAATCGAGCCTCTCCATCTCGCCCCTCGTCCGCTGGCACGCCTCGTCCAGCCCGACTCTGCCGGCGAGGGTATAGGCCGTCAGCAGGTTCTCGTGAGCCCGCTGGTAGTCGAAGTGGGCCGAGGCGGCATCGACCGCTCGACCGATCTTTTCGACCGCGCCCTTGGCATGGGCCTCGCGCATCCGGACCAGATCGCCGATCCGGCGCAGGGCTTCATCATCGACGCTCGCGCCTCGTTCCAGCAGCAGGGTGACCGCCGCGACCTGGTGGTGGAAGGCGGCATGGGCCAGCGGCGACCAATCGTCGTCCTGATCGTCGATGGGCACGCCGGCGTCGAGCTCGGCCTCGATCACCGCAAGATAGCCGCGGCCAGCGGCCCAGCGCAGCAGGCTGCGGTCCCCCTCCTCCATCTCATAGCCGAGCGCCGCTCCGGCCAGGTACAGGGCGCGAACGGCCGCTATATTGCCGTTGGCGCCCGCCGCGGCGACGGCCGATATCTCCTCGATATCGACCACATCCACACCGGCGCCTCGGGACAGCAGCTCGCGCAGGATCGGGTCGTGGCCTGGCTCCCTCGGCCAGCGCCGGGCGAAGTCGGAGCCTTCGAACGGGCAGGCGGCGGCGATGAACAGCGCCGTTTCCCCATAGCCATTGCTGTGCTCGATGTCGGCCCCGTGATCCAGGAGATCGACGACCGAAGCCGCGCAACCGGCGTAGGTGGCCATCAGCAGCGGCGTATCGCCGAACTCGTTGACGTGATCAACCACGGCGCCGGCCAGGATAAGCCGGTGCACGGCGTCCGCGCGGCCATGGCTCGCCGCCCAACCCAGGGCCGTGCTGCCAGCGCGATCCCGGTGATCGACATCCGCCCCCTGGGCCAGCAGCGCCTCAAGGCCGGCCAGATCGCCGTCCCGCGCGGCATGCAGCAGCGCTTCGTCCTGATCGACGCCGTCCCGGTCGGACCCTGATGTTTCATCCGGCGCCATGGCGCCACCCTCCCGAACACCGCGGCAGCTTACGCCATCCGCAACCCCGCGACACTTGCCAAGGCCGGCAAAGCCGAACACATGGCTTTGCGCGCGTCACCTCTGCCTGGAGCCGACCTTGAGCAAGACGGACACGGTGATCGTTTCTGGCGCGGCGGGCTTTATCGGCATGGCCGTGGCCGAGCGCCTGCTGGACCGCGGCGAGACCGTGGTCGGGATCGACAACTTCAACAGCTATTATGAGCCGGCGCTGAAGACCGCCCGAGCCGCGACGCTGGAAGGCCGCGAGGGTTTCCGCATGGTGCGGGCCGATATCGCCGACGAGGGCGTGGTCGCCGGCCTGCTGGCCGAGACCGGCGCCCGCCGCATGGTGCATCTCGCGGCCCAGGCCGGCGTCCGCTACTCCATCGAACAGCCCTTCGCCTACGAGCGCGCCAACCTGCTTGGCCATCTGGCCGTGCTGGAGGCCTGCCGGCATGCCGAGGGGTTCGAGCACCTGGTCTACGCCTCCTCCAGCTCCGTCTATGGCGACCGACCGTTGGCGGGCGCCTTCAAGGAAACCGAAGCCGCTGAGACCCCTTCGTCCCTCTATGCGGCGACCAAGCGCGCCAACGAGTTGATGAGCGCCTCCTATTCACACCTCTACAAAATCCCCCAGTCGGGCCTGAGGTTCTTCACCGTCTATGGGCCGTGGGGGCGGCCGGACATGGCCTACTTCTCCTTCACCCAGAAGATATTGGCCGGCCAGCCGATCGAGGTGTTCGGCGAGGGGCGGATGGCGCGGGACTTCACCTTCATCGACGACATCGTCGGCGGCATCCTCGCCGTGCTGGATCATCCACCCAAGGCGGGCGGCCACGAGGTGTTCAACATCGGCGCGGGCCGGCCGGTTGGGCTGATGGACATGATCGGCGTGCTGGAGCGCGCCCTCGGCGTGGAAGCCGTCAAGCAGATGCGGCCGATGCAGCCGGGGGATGTCACCGCGACCCATGCGGACGTGTCCAAGTTGGCGGACCTGACCGGCTATGCGCCGAGCATCAGCATCGAGGAAGGCCTGCAGCGGTTCGTGGAATGGTATCGCGGCCGCTACGGCTAAAGCTTACTTCGGCGCCGACGAGGAGGCAGCGCTGCTGGAGCCAGCAGCCGCCCCGCTGTAGGGCGGACTGACGGCGTCGGCGGCGTCCTGGGCCTTCTGCTGCAGCTCGGCGCTGGAGATTTCGCTGGATGGCGCGGTGGTCTCGACCTGAGCGGCGGCGACGCCGTTGTTGGCGCTCTCCTTGCGCTCGGGGTGACAGGCGGCCAGGGCGGCTGCCGCGATAAGGCACAAGCCGATCAAACGGGGTTTCATCACCATCGCCTCCATTGCGATCACGCTGCTCAAAAGCGCGAGCAGGTCGATCGTTCCCGATGAGCGCGCCCGGCGGCGACCGCTATCCGGGATGCAGGTGGCAGCCGACCTCGTCACAGGATCCGCAGCTGCGGGGTGAGACCGCGGAGACACCGTTCACCGGCGATTGATCGGGCGGCGGCCGGCGGCTCGCAGCCACCCCTGGGGCGCCCATCAAGCGGATCAGGAGATGGTCCCGCGTGACCTCGGCCTCCAGGCGCAGATCGAGGCTGGGCTGGAACCGCAGATCGACATAGTTCCACGCGACGGTCGCATCACGGCCCAAGGCGGCCGCCGAGCCCGGCACGATCTGAGAATGCGGATGCCGCTCGACCATGCGGCAATCGGCCTGCAGCGCCGCGTCATAGACGGCGTTGGAAAGCTGGCAAAGACCGCCGCCGATGGCCGCCACCATACAACCCTCCCGCAGCATCCGGCCAGGAACGAAGCCGCGGCTGGCGAAGGGGGGACCGACCTGCCGCCAAAAGCTGAAAATCGCTCCGGCGGGGATCACCGCACCGTCCAATGCCCGGCAGGCCACTTGCAGGTTCTGGATCTTGCCAAGCTGCAGTTCGCGCTCGGAGGGCGCTGGATCGGACCAAAGCGCGGTGCGGCTCTCGCCCGCGACCTCCGCCAGGTCAGGTCGATAAGCCCGCGACAGCCGGGACGGGCCGTCCAGCGTGTCGCGCATCGCGCGACGGAGCCTGAACAGGCAAACCTTTGCGGAGAAGATCGCACCGGAAAGGCGGGTGGGCCGCCGCCAAGGCGCTCCGCTTCCGCCAGCATGCGGTCCGACCGCGATCGTCATTCGCCACCCCGCACCAAGCGCGATAGCCAAAGTCTAGCGGACCAGCCGATCCCACACCACGGGCGGCGGCCTAGATAAATGTCCGCAGCAGCGCTCGCGCGCCTTCGGCCAGTTCGGGGCGGTTCAGGGCGAAGGCGATGTTGGCGCGGAGCAGGCCCAACTTGTCGCCGCAGTCGTAGGTGGTCCCGTCGTACTCCAGGGCATGGAAGGCTTGGCTGCCCATCAGCTTGACCATGGCGTCGGTGAGCTGGATTTCTCCGCCGGCGCCCTTCTCGTGCGCGCCCAGGGCCTCGAAGATTTCCGGCTGCAGGATATAGCGGCCGCTGATGAACAGGTTTGAGGGCTCGGTGCCCGGCGCGGGCTTTTCCACCATCCCGGTCATCCGGCCAACGCGGCCGTCGCGGTCCGACAGGGCGACGATGCCGTACTTGTGCGCCTCGCCTTCCGGCGCCGGCTCGACGACGATGATGTTGCCGCCGACCTTCTCGTAGGTCTGCACCGCCTGGACCAGGGCCGGCGGATTGGCGTCCATCAGCATGTCGGGCAGCATGACCGCGAAGGGCTCGTCGCCGATCAGGTCGCGGGCGCACCAGACGGCGTGGCCGAGGCCCAGCGGCTGCATCTGCCTAACGAAGCTCATCTCGCCCGGCTTGCCCAGCTCGGCGGCCATCTCTTCCAACAGCTCGGTCTTGCCCTTGGCGGCCAGCTGGGTCTCCAACTCGACGTGGTGGTCGAAATAGTCCTCGATCGCCCCCTGCCCCCGGCCGACGATGAAGATCATGTGCTCGATGCCAGCGGCGCGAGCTTCGGCGACCACGTAAGACAGGATCGGCCTATCGACGATGTTGAGCATGTTCTTCGGCGTGGTCTTGGCGGCGGGCAGCACGCGGGTGCCCAGACCGGCCACGGGCAGGACGGCTTTACGGATCGGCTTCATGAGGTCCTCAAGCTTGGGGTGGCTCCCACTAGCGGAGGACGCGGGCGCACGCCAGCGGAGCCTTGGCCTTACGCCTTTCCGAGCACCGCCTGCCGGCGCTTGTAGCTGTCCTTGGGCCAGAGCGAGGAGGTGCTGTAATAGATGTCGAAAGCCGGAACATCCGCCGGCAGGCCGACCCAGGGCTGTTTGGAGCGGGTGAAGATGTGAACGTCCGGCGGAAGCGCCGATGGTTCGTCCAATGTGCCCACGCGGACGAACAGCATCACCTTGCGCTGGCCATAGTCGCTCCACACCGCCGTCTGGCACGCCGCGCATCGATAAGCCTCATGCACCCCGCCGCTGTCAGTGGGCAGGGCGACCGGGACCGGCTCACCCTTGTCCAACACCACCCTGTCGGCTTCGATGAGGGCGTTGAGCACGAAGGCGCTGCCGGTCTGGCGCTGGCAGTCCAGGCAGTGGCAGCAGTGAACGAACATCGGCGCCGAGGTCATCCGATAGCGCACCGCCCCGCAGGCGCAGCCGCCGACCAGCCCGCCCGCTCCTTTTTTCATGCCCATGACGATCCCCTTTAGTTCCCTCATTGTTCCAAATTTAGCCAAATTAGCGAGCGCCGCAAGGTTCAATCAGAGGCCGTAGAAGTCGAAGAAGAGCTGGATTGGCGCCCGGGCGGCCTGGGCGCGCAGCGGAAAGATCAGCCACGGTCGCTCGACATTGATCCGCTCAAGCTCGATCAGAAACCGCACCTTCGCGTCGGGCCGAACCAGGCCGCGGTAGTCGATCATCTGGCCCCAGGTGGAGGTTCCGCCGAGCCGTACAGGTTCAGGCCTCGGCTGGCGTGAGGCGCCGTACTCGGGTGGGAAGAGGCGGCGGTAGGCTTCCAGATTGTAGAGCCACGAGCCGCCCTTCACCTCCCGCGCTGCCGGATATTCCCGCCGAACGAAGCCGAACATGGCGCGCAGCTCGGCCATCCGGACCTCGATCCGCGCCGAACTGAGCGGGCCGGGTTCACGGCCGAACTCGCGGTTCTGGAAGTGAATCTGCAGCCTTCCATCTTCGTCGGGCGGATCGCAGCCGAAACAGCCGAAGACGGTCTGCCTGGGACCGACCAGGTTCGGGTCCACCTGATCGAAGGTTTCGAGCGTAAAGGCCAGCCGGTCGTCGGCGACTTCGAGCCCGTCCAGCCAGGCGCTCCACTCAGGATCGGCCAGGTCGAACATCCCGAGCCTGCGGGCGAGATTGGTGTAGAGCCCCATCGCCTCGCGGAACGGCGTCCCGGTCCGCTCCGCCATCGTCGCCGCCAGCCGAAGCTGCAGGTCGAAATAGTCGGCGAAGGGCCGGGCCATCCGTGCCGGCTAGGCCTTGTGGGCGGCCTTGGCCCGCTCGACACCCGCCAGCACCATGGCCTGCGCCTCCTCCGCGCCGCGCCAGCCCTTGATCTTGACCCACTTGCCGGGCTCCAGATCCTTGTAGTGGGCGAAGAAGTGCTCGATCTGGTCCAGGGTGATGCGCGGCAGGTCGGTGTAGTTTTCCACGTGCTCGTAGCGCTGGCTGAGCTTGGGCGCGGGCACGGCGATCAGCTTCTCGTCGCCGCCGGCCTCGTCTTCCATCAAGAGCACGCCGACGATGCGGCAGGCCATGATCGCCCCAGGCTGGATGGCGCGGGTGTTGGCCACGATCACGTCGCAGGGGTCGCCGTCCTCGGACAGGGTGTGCGGAATGAAGCCGTAGTTCCCCGGATAACGCATCGACGTATAGAGGAAGCGATCGACCACCAGGGCGCCGGACGCCTTGTCCATCTCGTACTTGATCGGCTCGCCGCCGATCGGCACCTCGATGACGACATTGACCTCATGCGGCGGATTGGCCCCCACGGAGACGGCGTCGAGGTTCATATGGGAACTCCAGAAGCGGCGATAATTCGCCGCTGTCCTTTGCCGGACACGCCCCGAATACGCAATCGGCGCCGTGAGGGCGGACGCCTTGTCGCGAAATCATGATTGGCCAACCCTCGCTTAAGGGTGTGAGCATGCAGCCACCGCGACGCCGAACACGGCGCGACCTGGAGGAAACCCATGACCAAGCTCGAGTTCAATCGGACGGCCAAGCCGCCCTACAAGGCGCGCTACGGAAACTTCATCGGCGGCGCTTGGCGCGAGCCTGTGAGCGGCCGCTATTTCGAGAACACCTCGCCCGTGAACGGCCAGCTGCTGTGCGAGATCGCCCGCTCCGAAGCCGCCGACATCGAGCTGGCGCTGGATGCCGCCCACGCGGCCAAGGACGCCTGGGGCCGCACCAGCGTCGCTGAACGCGCCAACATGCTGAACCGTATCGCCCAGGTGATGGAGGACAACCTGCCGCTCCTGGCCGCGGCCGAGACCTGGGATAACGGCAAGCCGATCCGCGAGACCACCGCCGCCGACCTGCCCCTGGCCATCGATCATTTCCGCTATTTCGCCGGCGCGATCCGCGCCCAGGAAGGCGGCATCTCCCAGATCGACGACGACACCGTCGCCTATCATTTCCATGAGCCCCTGGGCGTGGTGGGCCAGATCATCCCCTGGAACTTCCCGATCCTGATGGCGGTCTGGAAGCTGGCCCCCGCGCTGGCGGCCGGCAACTGCGTGGTGATCAAGCCCGCCGAGCAGACGCCGGCGTCCATCCTGGTGCTGGCCGAGCTGATCGCCGACATCCTGCCGCCAGGGGTGCTGAACATCGTCAACGGCTTCGGCCTGGAAGCCGGCAAGCCGCTGGCGTCGAGCAATCGCATCGCCAAGATCGCCTTCACGGGCGAGACCACCACGGGGCGGCTGATCATGCAGTACGCCAGCCAGAACCTGATCCCGGTCACCCTGGAGCTGGGCGGCAAGTCGCCGAACATCTTCTTCAAGGACGTGATGGCCGAGGACGACGACTATCTCGACAAGGCCATCGAGGGCTTCGTCATGTTCGCCTTGAACCAAGGCGAGGTCTGCACCTGCCCCAGCCGCGCGCTGATCCATGAGGACATCTACGACCGCTTCATGGAACGGGCGCTGAAGCGGGTGGAGGCCATCGTCCAGGGCGACCCGCTCGACCCTGCCACCATGATCGGCGCCCAGGCCTCCAGCGAGCAGCTGGAGAAGATCCTCAGTTATCTGGACATCGGCCGTCAGGAAGGCGGCGAGGTGCTGATCGGCGGCGAGCGGGCCAACCTGGCAGGCGACCTTGCCGGCGGCTATTACGTCAAGCCGACCGTGTTCAAGGGCCACAACCGGATGCGGATCTTCCAGGAGGAGATCTTCGGCCCGGTAGTCTCGGTCGCCACCTTCAAGGACGACGAGGACGCCCTCTCCATCGCCAACGACACCCTCTATGGGCTGGGCGCGGGGGTCTGGAGCCGGGATGTGAACCGCTGCTACCGGTTCGGCCGGGCGATCCAGGCGGGACGGGTGTGGACCAACTGCTATCACGCCTACCCCGCCCACGCGGCGTTCGGCGGCTACAAGCAGTCGGGCATCGGCCGCGAGAACCACCGCATGATGCTGGACCACTACCAGCAGACCAAGAACATGCTGGTAAGCTACAGCCCGAAGAAGCTCGGCTTCTTCTAAGCCATGAGATGGCGGCGGGCGTCCGGCTCGCCGCCGTCGGAGGCCTGACTATGGACCAATCTCCCACGCCGCCGGCTCGCGTCGGCGCGACCCCCGAAGCCTTGGCCTTCATCGCCGAGCTGACCGCCGAGTACGGCCCGGTCCTGTTCCATCAGTCCGGCGGCTGCTGCGATGGCTCCTCGCCCATGTGCTACGCGCAAGGCGATTTCATGCTCGGCGACCGGGATGTGAAGCTGGGCGAGATCGGCGGCGCGCCGGTCTATATCGGCGGCGATCAGTTCGAACTCTGGCGCTGGACGCAGCTGATCATCGACGTGGTGCCCGGCCGCGGCGGCATGTTCTCTCTCGACAACGGCCGCGAGCGCCGGTTCCTGACCCGGTCGCGGACCTTCACGGTCCAGCAGCTTGAGGCGCTGGACGGGCAGCCGCTTCAGGTCGGATAGGCCGACCCGGAGGCCAGACAGACGGCGACAGACAGCCTTGTCCGTCTCGTCCTCGATCGGCTTGCCTCCGGTCGGCGGCGCCTACCCCTTGTTCGGCGGATATGGCGTCCCATCGCGGTGGGAATAGGTTTCGAGGCCGGGCTCGGCGATCATGTCGATGTCCGAATAGACGCAGCGGTCCTGGTCCGGGGCCGAGTTGCCGACCTCCAGCACCACGGCGTCGCGGTCTGTGCGGTTGATCAGGTGGTGACCGTTGGGGTCGCCCGCCTTGAAGGCGGCGCAATCGCCGGGCTTGAGCACCTCCTCGCCGGCGTCGGTGACCAACACCAGTTCGCCTTCGACCACGAAGACGAATTCGTCCTCATGGCTGTGCCAGTGCCGTTGGCTGGACCAGCCGCCCGGCGGGATGCGCGCGAGGTTGACGCCGAACGCCGTCAGCCCGGCGAACCGCCCCAGCCGCCGCCAAGTCTGACCCTGGCAGGGCGCGTCGAACGGCGGCGGGTAGTGCGAGCCCCCCTCCTGCGGGATGGCGGCAAGATCGAGCTTTTTCATCGGGCGTTTCTTTCAGGATCGTCAGTTGCGGCGATCCGACTATATCCCGGCGCGCGCCAATCTGTGTCAGCAGGCCCGATCCAGAAAGGCTGCTGTCTCGCGGTCACTGGTGAGCCGCATCAGCATCACCTCCGGGCCGTGCTCGTGCAGCGCCGCTTCGATGCGCGGGCGATTGATCCGGTCGAAGTTCCAGATGAAGGCGAACACCTTGGCGAGATCGGCCGGCCGGTGCGGCTCGCCGGGCCGAAACACTCGCCGACCCGCCCGCAGCAGACACAGCCATCTGGGGCGCTCCAACCAGACTGCCAGATCGGCGCGGGGCAGCCGCATGTCGAAACTCACCACCGCGAAATTGCCGTCGCTGACCCAGGCGTCGCCCGCGTGGGCCTCGGCTAGCAGCGCCCGGAACGCTGGTGCGTCGTCAGGACCCCAGTCGGGCTGCCAGATGTCATCCAGCACGATCACAGGCGCGCCAAGCTTCGCGGCCAACGCGCGGGCGAAGGTGGTCTTACCCGTTCCCGCACAGCCGAGGACGACGACGCGGCGCACGGCCTATTCGACAGTGACGGACTTGGCCAGGTTGCGCGGCTGATCGACGTCAGCGCCCTTATGCACGGCCACGTAATAGGCCAGCAGCTGGATCGACGGCGACATCACCAGGGGCGCGATCAGCGGGTCGCAGGCGGGCGCCACGATCACGCGGACCCCCTCCGGCGCATGGCGCGCGCCGGCCGCATCGGTGATCATGATCACCTTGCCGCCCCTGGCGATCACCTGGGTGACGTTGGACAGGGTCTTGTCGAAATAGGCATCCGAGGGCGCGATCACGATCACCGGCGTCGCCTCGTCCACCAGCGCGATGGGACCGTGCTTCAGCTCGCCGGCGGCGTAGCCTTCGGCATGGATGTAGCTGATTTCCTTCAGCTTCAGCGCGCCTTCCAGGGCGAGCGGGAACATGGCGCCCCGGCCGAGATAGAGCACGTCTCTGGCCTTGGCGATTTCCTGCGCCAGCACACGAACCTCGTCTTCCACGCGGATCGCTTCGGCCAGCAGGCGCGGCGCCTCCATCAGCACGCTGACCAGACGCGCCTCCTCTGCGGCGTCGATCAAGCCGCGCTGAGAAGCGGCGGCGACCGCGATGGCGGTCAGCACCGTCACCTGGGCGGTGAAGGCCTTGGTCGAGGCGACGCCGACTTCCGGCCCGGCGTGGGTCGGCCACAGCAGGTCGACTTCGCGGGACATGGTGGAGTCCGGCGCATTGACGATGGCCGCCGTCATCAGCCCCTTGGACTTGCAGTAGCGCAGCGCCGCCAGGGTGTCGGCGGTCTCGCCCGACTGGGACACGGCCACCGCCAGGGTTCCGGGCCGCAGCGCCGGCTCGCGGTAGCGGAACTCCGAGGCGATCTCGACGTCCACTGGCACGCCAGCCAAACGCTCGATCAGGTATTTGCCGATCAAGCCGGCGTAGGAGGCGGTGCCGCAGGCGACGATCTGCAGCCGCTCGATCTTGGTGAAGTCCGCCGCGCCCGGCGGGCGGGCCTTGCCGGCGACGGGATCGACGTAGCTCGACAGGGTGTTGCGGCAGCTGTCGGGCTGGTCGTAGATTTCCTTCTCCATGAAGTGGCGATAGTTGCCCTTCTCGACCAGGGCGGCGGAGGCGGCGACCACCACCACCGGCCGTTCAGCCGCCTCGCCAGCGACGTTGAAGATGCGGGCGCTGGTGTGGTCGATGGCGACGTAATCGCCTTCGTCGAGATAGGCGATGCGGTTGGTGAAGGGACCGACGGCCAGGGCGTCGCTCCCTAAGAACATCTCCCCATTCCCATAGCCGACCACCAGGGGACTGCCCTTGCGGGCGCCCATGACCAGGTCGTTCTCGCCGCGGATCAGGATGCCCAGGGCGTAGGCGCCTTCCAGCCGATCCAGGGTGGCCTTCAGCGCCTCTAGGGGTTTCAGGCCCGCGTCCAGTTCGGCGTCGATCAGCTGGGCGATGACCTCGGTGTCGGTTTCGCTCTCGAAGGTGCGGCCGGCGGCGATGAGGCCGCGCTTCAGCTCGGCGAAGTTCTCGATGATGCCGTTGTGGACCACGCAGACCCGGCCGGCGAACTGCGGGTGGGCGTTGGCTTCGGTGGGGGCGCCGTGGGTGGCCCAGCGGGTGTGGCCGATGCCGGTCTGGCCCACCAGCGGCTCGGCGCGCAGGACATCCTCCAGCGCGCGGATTTTGCCCACCGCCCGGCGGCGCTCCAGCACCCCGTCGTGCACGGTGGCGACCCCGGCGCTATCGTAACCGCGGTACTCCAGCCGCCTAAGGCTCTCGATCAGCCGGTCGGGGGCCGGGGTTTTACCGACGATGCCGATGATGCCGCACATAGCGTTGGATCTCCCGCGCGCCCGTGATTCTTCCGCCCGCGCCGCGTCTCGTCTAAACTGATTGTCTCGCCGCGTTCGCGCGCCGCTTTAGCATTCGCTGACGGTTGATCGAATAAAGACCTATTTCTGAACGTTTCATGAGACGCTCAAACAGTCGCAATTCACCTGGCTGCTCTGATAAGAGCGGCCACCTCAACCAGCCCACGAGCCATCCTCCATGAGCAAGCGCGCCTATTTCGGCACCGACGGCATCCGCGGTCAGGCCAACCGTCACCCGATGACGGCCGAGGTCGCGCTGCGGGTTGGCCTGGCCGCCGGCAAGCTGTTCCGCACCAGCGGCGATCGCCGTCACCTGGTGGTGATCGGCAAGGACACCCGCCTGTCCGGCTATATGATCGAGCCGGCCTTGGTGGCCGGCTTCGCCAGCGTGGGCATGGACGTGCGTCTGTTCGGCCCCCTGCCCACCCCCGGCATCGCCATGATGACCCGCTCCATGCGCGCGGACCTGGGCGTGATGATCAGCGCCAGCCACAACAATTTCGCCGACAACGGCATCAAGCTGTTCGGACCCGACGGCTACAAGTTGTCGGACGAGATGGAGCTGAAGATCGAGTCCCTGATGGACGAGGGGCTGCAGGAAGGCCTGGCCGAGCCCACCGAGCTGGGCCGCGTGCTGCGGGTGGATGACGCCCAGGCCCGCTATGTGGAGATCGTCAAGGCGACCTTCCCCCGCCGGCTGAACCTGAACGGCCTGCGGGTCACCATCGATTGCGCCAACGGCGCCGCCTACAAGGTCGCCCCCACCGTGCTCTACGAGCTGGGCGCCGAGGTGATCCAGATCGGCGACAAGCCCAACGGCCTGAACATCAACGACGAATGCGGCTCGACCCACCCCAAGACCATGATCAAGGCGGTGAAGGACTATCGCTGCGACATCGGCATCGCCCTCGATGGCGACGCCGACCGCGTCGTCATGTGCGACGAGAAGGGCGAGGTCATTGACGGCGACCAGATCCTGGCCATCATCGCCGGCTCCTGGGCGGATGAGGACAAGTTGAAGGGCGGCGGCGTGGTCGCCACGGTCATGTCCAACCTCGGCCTCGAACGCTTCATGCAGGCCAAGGGTCTGAAGCTGGAGCGGACCCCGGTGGGCGACCGCTCGGTGATGATGCGGATGCGCGAGGGCGGTTTCAACCTGGGCGGCGAGCAGTCCGGCCACATCATCCCCTCCGACTATTCCACCACCGGCGACGGCCTGATCGCGGCGCTGCAGGTGCTGGCGGTGATGGTCCGCACCGGCAAGCCGATGAGCGTCCTGTCACGGCAATTCGAGCCGGTGCCGCAGAAGCTGGAGAACGTCCGCTTCGCCAGCGGCGCCAAGCCGCTGGAAGCCGCCAGCGTCAAGGACGCCATCAAGGCCGGCGAAGCGCGCCTGAACGGCGCCGGCCGCCTGCTGGTCCGCGCCTCCGGCACTGAGCCGCTGATCCGCGTCATGGCCGAGGGCGACGACGCCAAGCTGGTCGCCCAGGTGGTGCGGGATGTGGTCGGGGCGGTGAAGCAGGCGGGGGTTTAGGGCCGTGGGCGCGATCTGCGCGGTCGTCCTCGCTGGCGTCTGCATCGCGGCGCCGTACGAACACGCGGTCACGCTGAACGCTCTCTACACCAATCCGACCACCGCCGATGCCGAGCGGCCGGCGGCGATCGAGCGGCTGGGCGCGCGCATCGATATCTGGCTTAGCGACAATCTTGCGACCAAGAACAAGATCGGTGGTCGGTCCGTTTGCGGCGAGCGAGGCTGCGTCATCTACGCCGCTGTATGCGCGCCAGATGGACTGGAGTGCCGCTACGAATGGGATTCAGCGCCGTATGATCTGGGGACCGGCGGCACGTTGACGATGCACGCCCGATCCAGAGCGGACATGGAACGCGCTCGCAAAGCGGTCTTTGTTCAAACCGGGATCTTGACCGAAGAATGGATGTCTTTCGCCTCGTTCAAGCTCGACACCGCACGCCTGCTTCCTCAGTGTGGCAGGGACCCAGCGTCTGATTGCTACAATCCCTACGTCGGTCTTTGGCTGGCAGCGCCCCGGCAGCGCTAAAGCCCCAGCGCTTCCATCCTCGCCTTCTCGTAGGTGTCGTCCTCTCCCGGATAACGAAGCACCCCTTCGAACCTGCCGCTCGCCTTGGCAGCGGCCCAGACCAGGCTCTGGCCGGCGGGCAGGGTGTCGTAGCTGCGGCCGAGGTCGGGCTCGGCCAGCGCCGCCTCGGCGTCGATCAGACGCCAGCCCCGCTCGCGGAACATGGTCAGGCCGTCGCTCAAGAACAGGCCCGTGGTCAGGCGGTGGTGCAGCAATATGGTGTGGTCGAGCGAATGGCCGAACACGGCCTGGGCCAGGCCGTCGTAGAATTTCGCCCGGTCCCAGATGTGGTCCAGCCAGTATCGCCGATAAGGCGCGATGTCGGCGTGCGGATCGGCCGCCAGGCGGGCAGTAAAGCGGCTGTCGACGTACCAGTCCGAGGTGTCGATGGTGACCGGCGCGATCCGGTAGCCGTGGTCGCGCAGCAGCGCCCGCAGAGCGTCGCGGCCGGCTGCGGTCCGGCCCTCGGCCAGGTAGGGATAGCGGAACAGCTTGCGGAAGCCGGCATAGGGGGTCAGCAGCGGCTCGCACTTCAGGATGTCGGCCATCATCAGGGCCGGGCCGGCCGGGTCCTTGCCGCTGTAGTAGTCGTGCGAGAAGCTGTGGTTGCCGAGGATGTGTCCCTCATTGGACCAGGCCGAGAGCACGCGCGGGCTGCGCTCGGTATCCACATATTTGCCGGCGACGAAACCGGCGGCCTTCACGCCGTGCCGGTTCAGGGCTTGGCGAATGGCGGCGTCTCGCTCGAGACCCGTGAGCAGGGGCGTGTCGGCGAGGCTGAAGTCGTCGATGGTGATCGAGATGCCGGGACCGGATGGCGCGGCGCCGGCGGCGCGCGGCGCAATGGCCAGGGCGACGCCAGCGGACAACAGGGATCGCCTGGGAAGATCAAGTCGCAAGTCCCGTCCCTCCCTCGCGCGCCGCACGAAACCCCAACACGGTTAGCCGCGTTTCAAGATTAAATTCTTGCAATCTTTTGCAATCGTGAAACTCTCGCGTTCAGATCGCGCCCAAGAGCGCGGCGGAGGAAACGAAATATGTCGGTGATCACGACTGGGGAAGTCCGTCCGGCGCGACGGGAAATCACCCGCAATCCACTGGTTTGCGCAACGGTGACCGCCATCCTCGCCACCACCTTCTGGCTGGGCATGGTCTGGATGGCGCAGCAAATCACCCTCTAGGACGGCTGCAGGCCGCCCTAAGCCGGTCAGGACGCGGACACCTCCGCGCGGCCGACGCTTATGTACCGGAAGCCGGCGTCGATCATTTCCGCCGGCCGGTAGATGTTCCGCAAATCCACCACCACGGGCGAGCGCATCAGACTTTTGACGCGCCCAAGATCCAGCGCGCGGAACTGGTCCCACTCGGTGAGAATCAGTAGCAGGTCAGCCCCCTCGACGGCCTCATAGGGCCCGGACTTGAAATCCACCTCCCGAAGCATCTGCCGCGCCTCGTGCCCCTCGGGGTCGAAGGCCTGGACCTTCGCGCCCATGGCCGTCAGCGCCGGGATGATGTCGAGGCTGGGCGCATCGCGCATGTCGTCGGTATTGGGCTTGAAGGTCAGGCCCAACACCCCGACGGTCTTGCCCTTCAGGTCGTCGCCCATGGCGGCCGAGACCTTGCCGGCCATGGCCTTCTTGCGGGCGTCGTTGACCTTGACCGTGGTCTCCACCAGCTGGATCGGCTTGCCGGCGTCGGCGGCGGTGCGGACCAGGGCCAAGGTGTCCTTCGGGAAGCAGGAGCCGCCGTAGCCGGGACCGGCATGCAGGAATTTGGAGCCGATCCGGTTGTCCAGGCCGATGCCGCGCGAGACCTGCTGCACGTCGGCGCCCAGCACTTCGCACAGGTCGGCGATCTCGTTGATGAAGGTGATCTTCATCGCCAGGAAGGCGTTGGCCGCATACTTGATCAGCTCGGACGTCCGCCGGCCGGTAAACAGGATCGGCGTCTCGTTCAGGTTCAGCGGCCGATAGAGGTCAGACATCACCGCCCGGGCCCGCTCGTCCTCGATGCCGACCACCACCCGGTCGGGGCGCTTGAAGTCGTTGATCGCCGCGCCTTCGCGCAGGAATTCAGGGTTGGAGACCACGGCCACGTCAGCGTCCGGCCGGGTCTTGCGGATGATCCGGTCGATCTCATCGCCCGTGCCCACCGGAACGGTCGATTTGGTCACCACGACCGTGAAACCGTCGAGCATCGGTGCGATCTCCTCGGCCACGGCATAGACGTAAGTGAGGTCGGCGTGACCGTCGCCGCGCCGAGAGGGAGTGCCGACGGCGATGAACACCGCGTCGGCCTCGGCAACCGCCTTGGCGCTTTCGGTGGTGAAACTCAGCCGGCCCTCGCGGACATTGCGCGCGACCAGCTGCTCCAGGCCCGGCTCAAAGATCGGCATCTCGCCGTGCTCCAGCTTGGCGATCTTAGCCCCGTCCTTGTCGATGCAGGTGACCGTGTGGCCGAAGTCGGCGAAACAGGCCCCCGAGACCAGCCCCACATAGCCGGTCCCAATCATCGCCACGCGCATGCGGTGTCACCCTCTGGTTGGCCGACGAATAACGGCGACAGTGCACTTAATTCAGCTTGCGCCTTGCCCAAGCCTTTGCGGTCGCTGAATTAAGTGCACTGTCACCGTTATTCACGCCGTTGATCAGATTTCCTGGTTGTATGCCCCGACCTCGGGCCGCTTCGCCAGTCGCGGCTTCACTTCGCGATGAAATAAGGCCCGCATGTCGTCTTCCGAGCGCGTGCTTTCCACCACCACGACGATTTCGGGCTTGTTCGAGGAAGCGCGCACCAGGACCCAGGAGCCGTCTTCCAGCGCGACCCGCACGCCGTTGACGGTGATCACCTCGGCGATCTTGCGGCCCAGAATCGCGCCGCCGGCCGCGGCCAGGGCCTCGTATTCCTTCACCACCCCGTCAACGACGCCATACTTGGCCTCATCGGCGCAGTGAGGCGACATGGTGAGCGAGGTGTAGGCCACCGGCAGGGCGCGCTTGAGCTCGCTGAGCTTCTTGCCGGGATTGCGGTCCATCATCGCCAGCACCGCCGCCGCGGCGGTCAGGCCACAGTCGTAGCCGTAGCCTAGCGGCTTGGAGAAGAAGAAGTGGCCGCTCTTCTCGAAGCCGGCCAGGGCGCCCAGTTCGGCGGTCTTGCGCTTGATGTAGCTGTGGCCGGTCTTCCAGTAGACGGTGGTGCAGCCGTTTTCGGCCAGGATCGGGTCGGTGGCGAACAGGCCAGTGGACTTCACGTCGACGATGAAGGTCGCGCCCTTGTGCAGCGGGGCCAGGTCCCGGGCCAGCATCAGGCCGATCTTGTCGGCGAAGATCTCCTCGCCGGTGTCGTCCACCACCCCGCAACGGTCGCCGTCGCCGTCGAAGCCCAGGGCCAGGTCCGCGCCGGTCTCGCGCACGACCTTGGCCATCTCGTGCAGCATCTCGTGGTCTTCGGGGTTGGGATTATACTTGGGGAAGGTCCAGTCGAGCTCGCAGTCCATCTCCACCAGATCGACCACGCCCATCCGGCGCAGGGCGTCCGGGGCGAAGGCGCCCGCGGTGCCGTTACCGCAGGCCGCGACCACCTTCAGCGGCCGTTTCAGCTGAAGCCGCGTGGCGACGTCGGCGATGTAGCGCTCACGCACCCCGGCCACATGGGTCAGCTTGCCGCCGGGCCGCTCCTTGAACCCGCCGCCGAGGACGATGTCCTTCAGCCGGCCCATCTCATCGGGTCCGAACGTCAGCGGCCGCGCGGCGCCCATCTTCACCCCGGTCCAGCCGTTCTCATTGTGGCTGGCGGTGACCATGGCCACGCAGGGCGCGTCCAGATCGAACTGGGCGAAATAGGCCATCGGCGAGACGGCCAGGCCGATGTCCAGCACCTCGCATCCGGCCGACAGCAGGCCGAGGGTCAGGGCCTGCTTGATCGACAGGGAATAGGAGCGGTAGTCGTGGCCGACGACGATCTTGGACTGGCCCAGTTCATGGATATAGGTCCCGAGGCCGAGGCCCAGGGCCTGGATGCCCAGCAAATTGATGTCCGGCCCGAACAGCCAGCGGGCGTCATACTCGCGAAAGCCCGTCGCCTTGACCAGGGGCTCGGTCTCAAACTCATAGGTGTTGGCGACGATATCGGCGCGGGGGGCGGCGAACATGAAACCTCCGAAAAACCAGATCGCTGGCTTACATAACGCCCGCGCGCAACAAATCGTGCACGTGCAGAATCCCCACCGGTTTTTCGTTTTCGACCACGAAAAGCACGGTGGTCGGCGGCGGCGTATCGGTCATGTGCTTCAGCGCCTCGGCCGCCAGCATGCCCTTGGGCACGGTCTTGGGCGCGTGGGTCATGACCTCGCCGGCGCTGTGGTCCATCAGACCCTCGATCTTGCGGCGCAGATCGCCGTCGGTGATCACGCCCACCAGCCGGCCATCCGAATCGCAGACACCGACGCAGCCGAACCGCTTGGCGCTCAGCTCGAGCACGGCTTCGTGCATCGGCGTGTCCGGAGCGACGATGGGCAACTCCGCCGGCCCGTGCATGATGTCGCCGACCGTGCGCAACATGGCGCCCAGCTTGCCTCCCGGGTGAAGCACGCCGAACTGGTCGGGGGTAAAGCCGCGCCGCTCGAGCAGCGCCACGGCCAGGGCGTCGCCTAAGGCGATCTGCAGGGTGGTGGAGGTAGTCGGCGCGTTCAGCTTGTCCGCCGCCTCGTTGGAATTGGGAATGCACAGCACCACGTCCGCCGAGCGGCCCAGCGCGCTCCTGGTCACCGCGGTGATGGCGATCAGCGGGATGGCGAACCGCTTGGCGTAGGTGATGATGTCGGCCAGCTCGCGGGTCTCGCCGGTCTTGGAGATGGCCAGCACCACATCGTCCGCGCCTACCATGCCCAGGTCGCCGTGGCTGGCCTCGGTGGCGTGCACCCACATGGCCGGCGTGCCGGTGGAGGCCAGGGTGGAGGCGATCTTGCGGCCAACGTGGCCGGACTTGCCGACGCCGGTGCAGACGATCCGGCCCTTGGCGGCGAACAGGATTTCGACCGCGTTGGCGAAAGTCTCGTCCAGGCCGCCGGCCATGACTCGCAGGGCTTCGGCCTCGACCGACAGCACGCGCCGGCCGACCGCTATGGCGTCAAAATCGGTCAATGGGTCGCTGTCCTCAGGCCTTGCGTCGCGGCGGCGGCGCCGAACACGGGCTGGCGCTTACGTTTCTGCGCCGCTTCGGCCCGCGCCATGGCGGCCTGCATTTCCGGCGTCTGCTGGACCGGCGTTTGGCCGAACGGCGCCGGCGAGCGGGCGCCGTAGCCTTGCGGCCAGACCGAGGCCAGGGCGATCATGATCACCGCGGCGCCGGCGAGCAGCGAGAGGAACAGTCTGTCACGCATCGGCGCGGGTATACTGGCCAAGACGGCCCCGGGGAACCCCTTGTCTCGCCTGATCAATAGGTTCGGCGCTAGGGCTCGCCGGCTTGACGCTGGCCGCGCGCGCCTCTAGCGGCATGGCCTCAGATCAGGAGTAAGCCATGCCGACACTCGTTCTCGTCCGCCACGGCCAGAGCCAGTGGAACCTTGAAAACCGCTTCACCGGCTGGGTCGATGTCGATCTGACCGCGGAGGGCGAGGCCCAGGCCAAGCGGTCGGGCGCCCTGATCAAGGCGGCGGGCTTAAGCTTTGACCGGGCCTACACCTCGGTGCTGCAGCGGGCGATCCGCACCGCCGACATCGCCCTGGCCGAGGCCGGTCAGTTGTGGATCCCGCTGGCGAAGGACTGGCGGCTCAACGAGCGCCACTACGGCGCCCTGACCGGCCTCGATAAGGCGGAAACCGCCAAGGAGCATGGCGCCGATCAGGTCCACATCTGGCGTCGCGCCTACGACATCCCGCCGCCGCCGCTGGAAGCTGGGGGCGACTACGACTTCACCGCCGATCGCCGTTACGCCGGTCTGCCGATCCCGGCCACCGAGAGCCTGAAGACCACCCTCGATCGCGTCCTGCCCTACTGGACCGGCGAGATCGCGCCGCGCCTGTCCGCCGGCGAGACCGTGCTGGTCGCCGCCCATGGCAATTCCAACCGGGCGATCATCAAACACCTGTTCCAGGTTCCGGACGACGCCATCGTCGGGGTGGAGATCCCCACCGGCAATCCGCTGCTGGTGGACCTGGACGCCAATCTGAAGCCGCTGCGGGGCCGCTATCTGGACCAGGACCGGGCCGAGGCCACACCGCCAATCCCTTGAGAAACTTCTAGAAGTAAAGCGTTAACGGCCCTCGGTTAGATTTCGCTAAGTCTATTTCGTTCGGACTCGGGGGCCATGTCCGCTTTCGCCACGTCGGGAACACCGCGCCGGCTCAGCCAGGAAGAAGCGGACGCGATCTGCGCCAAGCATGACCGTCTGTGGACGGCGCGTCCGGGCGGCGCGCGGGCAGTCTTTTCCTGGATGGACTTGACCGAATTGAATTTCCGAGGCCGCAACCTTAGTGATGCGGACTTTACCGGCGCAATACTTGCCGGTTGCAAATTCACCGGCGCCCGGCTGGATCACACGGTCTTCTTCGGCGCCGATCTGCAGAACGCCGACATGAGCGAAGCCTCCATGCGCCGCAGCGATCTGCGCGGCGCCTGCCTGCGCGGAGCGGACCTGACCGGCGCCGATCTCTTTGAAGCGGACCTGCGCGAGGGCTCGATCGCGGCGGTCGATAAGGGCCGCGGCCTGCGCCTGCTGGAGCACGCGCCGCGCGTCGCCGAGGCTCAGGGCGCGATCCTGGCCGGGGCCAATCTGGAACGATCGAAGATGGCCGGCATCGTCGCCGTCCGCGCCGACTTTACCGACGCCATCCTGAAGGACGCCAAGCTGGTCCGGGCCAACCTGAAACAGGCCTCCATGAGCGGCGCCAACCTGGCGGGCGCGGACCTGTCCGGCGCAGACCTTTCGGGCGCGGACCTGACCAACGCCGTGCTGGTCGGCGCGACCATCTATGCCTGCAATGTCCAGGGCGCGATGATGGAAGGCGCGCTGACCGACAATCCGCTCGGCCAGGACGTCGCCGACCTGCCTTACGACGAGATGATCTCGGCTCACGCCCAATGGTGCGAGACCGGCGGTCAGGACGGGCGGCCCTCGACCTTCGACGGCGCCGACCTGCGGGCGCTGAAGTCCATCAAGGGCTATAACCTGACCGCCCTGTCGGCCAAGGGCGCGGTCTTCTACGGCCTCGACATGGAGGGCGTGCAGTTGCAGGGCGCGCACCTGGAAGGCGCCGACCTGCGGGCCTGCAACCTGCGTCGCGCCGACCTCAGGGGCGCGCGGCTGATGGGCGCCAAACTGTCCGGCTCGGACCTGCGCGAAGCCCTGCTCGGCCCGCTGATGATCAGCGCCGACCGCATGCTGCCAGCCGACCTGACGCGGATGGTCGCCAAAGGGACGGATTTCTCCGGCGCTGACCTGCGCCAGGCGATCATGATGTTCGCCGATATCTCGCGCTCGACCTTCGCCGGGGCCAATCTGCGGCAAGCGGATCTGACCGGCGCCCACCGCCATGGCGCGAAGGGTCTCGCCGACCCAACCCTGGCGGACGGTTAACTCATCGGCCACGGTTGTTCGCTAGGATCTGAACTTCGGCCGACCAGGGGGAAGATGAGTGGCTGCGCCATTGCCAAGCCAGGGTAACCGACGTCGCTTGAGCCAAGGCGAGCTGGACCTGATCGTCGGCGCCCACGAACGCTTCGTCGAAGGCCGGCCGGGCGGCAAACGCGCCTCTTTGCGGTTCGTCGATCTCACCGGCCTTACCCTCACCGACCGCAATCTCAGCGACGCCGACCTGTCCGGTTCGGTGTTCGACAACTGCAAGATGGCGCGCGCCAAGCTGGAGCGGGCCAGCCTGTTCGGCTGCGACCTGAAGCGCGCCGACCTGCGCGAAGCGGTGCTGCGCCGGGCCGACCTGCGCGGCGCCTGTCTGCGCGGAGCCAATGTCGCCAACGCCGACCTGACCGGCGCCGACTTCCGCGAAGGCCAGATCGGCGTCGCCCACCCCACCAAGGGCCTGGACATGGTCCGCACCGAGGGGCGGGTCGGCCAGCTCGACCAGGTCAATTTCGCCGGCGCCAAGCTGGATGGATCCAAGATGGAGCAGGTGTCCGCCTGCGCCTCGGACTTCACCGACTGTTCCATGGCCGGCGCGATCCTGACCGGCGCCAACCTGAAGGACGCCAACCTGAGCGGGGCGAACTTGGAGGGCGCGGACATCGGCGGCGCCATTCTGGAGAACGTCCAGTTCGTCGGCGCGGTGCTCACTGGCGTCGATGTGCGCAGGGCCAGGTCCTCCACCGGCGCCAACATGGCCGGCTGCCTCGGCGCACCGTCCGAGACAGCGGTCGGGCGCACCCTGGAGCTGCTGGAGCGGGCCAAGGCCAATCAGATGTGGTGCGACACCGGGGGCAAGCACGGCTCACCGGCCAAGCTGGACGGTGAGGACCTGCGCCCCATGGGCCTGCGGCTGCGCGGATTTCGGCTGACGGCCATGTCGGCCAAGGGCGGCTGTCTGGTCGGCCTGGACCTGACCGGCTGTCACCTCCAGGGCTCCAACTTCGAAGGCGCGGACCTGCGCGGCGTCATTTTCAAGGACGCCGATTTGCGCGGCGCGCGCATGGGCGGCGCAAACCTGACCCGGGCCGACTTCACCGGCGCGGTGCTGGCTCCCCTGCCGCTCGGCGGCGGACGCGAGACGCCGGTCAATCTGCGCACGGCCACGCTGCGATACGTGGTCGGGCTCGGCGCCGATCTCACCAATGCGGTGATGGACGATGCGGACCTTCGCGGCGCCGATTTCACCGGCGCCATCATCGACGGCATCAGCCTTAACGGCGCCAACATCATGCAGGCCAATGGCCTGGCGGCCCGGCACGCAAAATCCCTCCTCCACGGGAGCGGAGGAGGGACTGGGACTAACGTCGCCTAGAGACGCCTTGGGGTTCAGGCGGCTTGTGGCTCGATCAGTTCGGGCTGGGCCAGTTCGGGTTGCGAAGACGCGGCGGCGGACTTGATCTCCACCCGGCGGGGCTTCAGCTGCTCGGGCAGTTCGCGGACCAGGGAGATGGACAGCAGACCGTCGGCCAGGGCCGCGTCGGTGACCACAACATAGTCGGCGAGCTGGAAGCGGCGCTCGAAGTTCCGCTCGGCGAGGCCGCGGTGCAGGAAGCGCCGGACGTCGTCATTGGCCGGCTTGCGGCCTTGCACGGTGAGGAGGTTTTCCTTCACCTCGATGGAGAGTTCTTCCGGCTTGAACCCGGCGACCGCGATCTCGACGCGGTAGGCGTTCTGGTCGGTGCGTTCGATATTGTAGGGCGGGTAGCCGTTCGTGGAGTCCGCGCTGGCGGAGTCCAACAGATCGGCCAGGCGGTCGAAACCGACCACGGAACGATAGAGGGGGGAAAAATCGACGGTGCGCATGAGTGCATCCTCCTAGCGTGAAGCAAGGTTGCGGTTTTCAAGTGCGGTTCGTTGCGCGAGCCTTTGCTTTGGCCTCGTGCTGATCCGGAAGGCCCGGACATCCAGCGCCTTCGGACGATTAGGTGGGATGGCCGTCGCCCCGTTCAAGGCCCACGCTCTCATCGAGGGAAGTGTTTTCACGAGCAATTTTGACCTGACCCCACAGCCGCGCTAAGCCATCGCGGTCGGGCGAGACGGGGGCGATCTCGAGTGATCCAAGCGTGACCATTCAACTGCAGAACTTTTCCAGGCGCAGCCTGATGGCCGGCGGCGCGGCGCTCGCGCTCACCGGCTGTAAGCCAAAACCCGCGCCGGACGCGGCGTCCTCAGCCTCGGCGGGCGGACCGGTCACCCTGGCGGCGGCCGCCGCCGGCGATTGGCGCTCCGCGCAGGACAAGGCGCGCGACGCCGCCCGACATCCGGCCCAGAGCCTAGCCTTCTGGGGCGTGAAGCCCGGCGCGACGGTGGTGGAGTTTTGGCCCGGCGCCGGCTGGTACGCCGACATCATCGCGCCGTATCTGGCCGCGACCGGCGGGACCTATTACGCCGCCGACATCCAGTCGACCACGCCCACAGGCAGCGCCCTGACCCAGGTCCTGAAGCAGAAGCTGGGCGCCAATCCCAAACTCTATGGCCAGGTGAAGTTCACCGAGTTCGGCCCCACCTCCGGCCCGGTCGCGCCGGCGGGGTCGGCGGACGTCGTGCTGTTCCTGCGTAACCTGCACGACTGGATGGCTGGCGGCATCGCCGAGAAGGCCTTCCGCGACGCCTTCCAGGCGCTCAAGCCCGGTGGTGTGCTGGGCATCGAGGAGCATCGCGCGGCGCCCGGGGCGGTCCAGGATCTGCTGGCCAAGACCGGATACGTGCAGGAAGCCTACGTCAAGCAGATGGCCAAGGAGGCCGGCTTCACCTTCGACAGGGCGAGCGAGCTGAACGCCAATCCGAAGGACGACCGCAACCATCCCTTCGGCGTCTGGACCCTGCCGCCCACCCGCCGCAGCGCCCCGGCCGGCAAGCCGCCCAACCCCAAATTCGACCACGCCAAGTACGACGCCATCGGGGAGAGTGACCGGATGACGTTGAGGTTTGTGAAGAAGGGCTGAGGTAGAAGCGGAACCCTGTTCGCCCGCGCCGCTTGGAACTGCTTAGCGGTTGGTCTATCGATCAGTGGACGAAGAAAGGCCGAACGCGATGGCGATGCTGGACCAGGCCGAGATCACCACCGAAGCGGCGACCAACGCGGCGCCGCTGGTTCGCCTGCCGGGTGCGCCGGCGCCAAAGGTCGGCCATGCGGAATGGTTCACCGGCGCGGGCGGCGCCCAGCTGCGCGCGGCGCTGTTCCCCGCAAAGAACCCGATCGGCACGGTGGTGGTCTCCAGCGGCCGCACCGAGTACATCGAGAAATACTTGGAGGTCTGCGCCGAGCTGGTCGACCGCGGCTACACGGTGCTGATCCACGACTGGCGCGGCCAGGGCCTGTCCAAGCGGCTGCTGCCGGACCGGCTGGCGGGGCACGCGGTGGGATACGATGACTTCGTCGCCGACTTCTCCATCCTGCTCGACACCTATGCCGACCGCCTGCCCAAGCCCTGGTTCAGCCTCGCCCACTCCATGGGTGGCTGCCTGACCATGCTGGCCCTGGCCAAGGGCGAGACGCGGTTTTCCGGCGCCATCTTCTCAGCGCCCATGCTTGGTATCGCCGGCTTCTCGCCCTGGCTCGGGCGGATGATCGGCGGCACGATGCGGCTGCTCGGCCGCGCCAACGGCTATGGCCTGGGCGGCTCGTCCGACCCCTACACGACCACCTTCGAAGCCGACATGCTGACCCACGACCAGGCTCGCTATGACCGCGCGCGGGCTTATATCCTGGCCGACCGGGACCTGGCCCTGGGCGCGGTGACCTGGGGCTGGATCCGCAGCGCCTTCGACGCTGTCCACTGGCTGCAGACCTCGCCCGCGCTCGGCCGCATCAAGACACCGGTCACCATCCTCGGCGCGGCCCAGGAAAAGCTGGTCGATAACGCCGGCCAACGCATCGTCGCCAGTCACATACCCGGGGCGCGCTATGTGGAGATCGCCGGCGCCTACCACGAAATCCTGATGGAGACCGACGACATCCGGGCGCAGTTCTGGGCGGAGTTCGACGCTTTAGTGGGAAGGGCTTAGGTGGAGCGCGGCGGGCTAAGCGTGTCCGCCAACCAGCCTAGCGCGCTCGATGGTTGTCGCCACGCGGCGCCAGCGTGCCTGACATAAGCAGCCGCTTCGTCCTTGCCACCCATCTCGACGTAGGCCGGAAAGCCGCGCGGCAGCCGCTTCAGCTTGAGCAGATATGGCGCGACGTACGGGTTGACCTCGATCGCGCGCAGTAAGGCCTTGCGCGCCACCGGACGATCACCGTGCTTGCGGAAGGCCGCCAGCGCGGTGATCCAAGCCCACTCCGCCGATATGTCTCCTTTATATTGGCTCAACAGGACGCCAACCTCTTCGTCCCGCGCCAACAGCTGCAGCCAACCCGCCACCAGATAGCGGATGCCCTGGTTGTCATTCGGATTGAGGCGCAGCATTTCCTGGCCATGCTTGACGGCGTCATCGGCACGGCCGGCGTCCCAGAGCGCCAGCGCCAAACCCTGACGCGCGCGCATATAGGGTCGGGTTTCCAGAAGCCCCCAGAACATGCCTACATCGTCTTTGAACGCCGCCGGCCCCAGCGCGCGTTCACCGGCCGCGACTCCCTGGCCAAAGAGGACGATCGCTTCGTCGGCCGTGTCTGCCGTTTCCTGTGCAAGCAGGACGTAGGCGTCGGCGCAGTCCGCGGAAATCTTGAGAGCGGCGCGGGCGAGCATCACGCGCTTTTTGGGATCCTCGCAATCCCAGGCGTCGAACATCAAATCCTGCGCCTCGTCCACCTTGCTGCTGACGCGGCTGGCGGCGAGTTGGGCGGCGAAGTAGGCCGCGAGCGCCTCCGGCGATGCAAGCTCCTCGCCATTTATCGATTTACCGCGTTTTCCCACCGCCGCCCCGTTAGGTTATCGACAATCCAGCCCATCGATCATGTCCCGCCCAGAATGAGCAATCCGGGCACACTTCACCCAGGGGATAATCTTTCCCTTCTTCGTGCGGGCACCCGATGATCTTGTCGATCATCCCCACGGAACGGACGCCGTTTTCTTTCAGGAAGGCTGTAACCTCCGCCAGCACTGTCCCGTCTCGTCGCGCATCGCCGTCCGCCACGATCCAGCGTTGGAGTTCGTCGGCGTCACCGCCTTCGTACTCGATCACCGCGGCCACCACCTTCGTCGCGCGCTTGTCGTCAGGTCCGTAGAAGGCGACCGTTCCCAGCGGATAAGAGCGTGCGCCGGCTTTGGCCTTCTTGCGCAGCCATTTGTCGGGCTCTCGACGAATTGGCATTTCAAGGTCCGCACCTAGTTGAACGCCGCGAAATGCTAGAACGAGCGCCGCCGACGTACAACTAAGATGTCGATGCGGCCCAACGGTAGCGCCCAGTCTGCTGGGTCCCCGCCTTCGCGGGGGTGAGCGCAATAAAGAGCCGCAGCGGAATCCGCCTTAAGTCCCTGGTGGAACGGTCGCTACGATCCCCGGCTTGGTCAAGGACGCGCCTAAAGGCGCGCCGCTCCGCGGCCGGCGAAGCCGGTCCTTGAGCAAGCCGGGGTCCGTAGCAAAAATCGCCTCCAGGAACTCAAGGTGAGGTGTCTCAGTCGAGTTGAGGGAATTCATAAGCCGTCATCGAACCTACGCGACGGTCAGATTCACGCTTGGACCTAATGTCTACTTTCGGCGCTCAACGGACGATCCGCTTACGCAGGACGGTCAGTCGCGTCGCGCTCTTTCGCCGGGACGAACTCAGTTTCGAAGCCTTCATGCCAGCCGGTGACTCCGAGTGTCACAGGGTAGACATTGAAGCCCTCTGGGAAGTCGCGAAATCCCGGCTGGTCGCGCAAGCGCGAGATTGCTTCAACCGCAGCGGCGGCAGTCTCGTAGATGCCGATGTGTAGCTCGGTATCCTCTCGATCAGGATACTCACGTTCGAACCAAAGGTCATAAACCTGCGTCATCACGCCGATTTAGCCGACCCTTGCCACGCTCGAAAGTAGGAACCTCTGCTCCCCACCCATCGCAGACGGTCCCAACGCCCGCTTAGCGGCATCCGTCGGTTCAATCTCGGCCGCGACAAGCCAGCCTCTAAGCCGCCGCCCCCAGCAGCCCCAACGCCTCATCCAGCACGCGCCGATCCCCCGCGATGGCCACCTTGCCCCCATGCTGCCCGACGGCCGCGCCGCTCCAATCGGTGATCATGCCGCCGGCGCCGGCGAGCACGGGAATGGCGGCTTCGATGTCCCAGGATTTCAACCCCGTCTCCACCACCAGATCGATCGTCCCAAGGGCGACCATCGCGTAGGCGTAGGCGTCGCAGCCGAACCTGGCCAGGCGCGACGCGGCGCGGACGGCGTTCCAGGATTCGCGCTGGGCGCCCTGGAACAGGGAGGCGTCGGTGGAAGCGATCACCGCGTCGGCCAAGCTGGCGCAAGCGCGGACCTTGAGCACCCGCTCGCCGTCGGGATGCACCAGCCGCGCGCCGCCGGCATGGCCGATGAAGACCTCGCCCAAAAAGGATTGTCCGATGGAGCCGAGCACGGGCTGGCCCTTGAACCTCAGGCCTATCAACGTGGTCCACACTGGCAGGCCGGCGATGAAGGCGCGGGTGCCGTCCACGGGATCCAGCACCCAGACGAAGTCGGCGTCCGGCCGGTCTTCGCCCCACTCCTCGCCGATCACCCCATGGTCGGGATAGCGGTCGGCGATCAGCCGGCGGATCGCGGCCTCGGCGTTCTTGTCGGCGAGGGTGACGGGGTCGAAGGCGCCCTGGCCGGCCTTATTCTCAAGGCCATGGTCGGCGCGGAAGAGCGGCAGAATCTCGGCGCCCGCTGCGCGGTTCAGCTCGAGCAGGAAGGCGTCAAGCGCCTCAAGACGATCCGCGCCGAGCGCGGTAGGGGACGACAGAGCAGCCATGGCGCAAGGCCATAGCCGCTCGTCGTGGACACGGGAAGCTTACTTAAGCGACTTCGATCTCGGTATGCAGCGACTTGGCCAGATCGAGCAGCCGGCGGCGGGGACGTTCGCCGAGCTGGTAGTAAGCGCGGATCAGGTCCAGCGTCTCCTTGCGGGCGAGTATCTCGCCGCCTTCGGCGCGTTCCTGAGCCATGTCGCGGCTTTCGGTCGCGGACAGGCCGTCGTAGAAATAGCCCACCGGCACTTCGAGGGCTTCGGACAGACGCCACAGACGGGCGGCGGAAATACGGTTCGCGCCGCACTCATACTTCTGGATTTGTTGGAAACGCACACCAACGGCGTCGGCCAGTTGTTGTTGGGTCAGACCCAGCAGCCGGCGGCGACGACGCAAACGCTTACCAAGATGAAGGTCGATATCGTTGCCCACTTCAGTCCCTTTCAATACCGTACGTCCCAATGCGGGACGGTTGGGTGAATTGAGGGCAAGCCACATGCCGCGACAGGCGATCTCCCAAAAGCAGAGCGCCCTCGCGTCGCAAGCGTCCTTTTCGCTCCGAAGTGTGTAACTGATGCGTCAATCCAAAATCGGCTGGCCCCAAAGGCTGCAATGGCGCCTGGAAGCGTTCGTCGCGGACCTGGCGATTGCGCTGCTCCGCGCCCTGCCGGTGGACACTGCCTCCGCCTTTGGGGGGGCCTTGCTGCGCCGCGTCGGGCCGCTCACCGGCTCGCACCGCACCGCCCAGCGCAACCTGACCCTGGCTTTTCCCGAAATGGGCGAGGCGGAGCGCGTGCGGGTGCTGGACGGCGCTTGGGACAACTTCGGCCGCTATATCGCCGAGATGGCCTTCATGGACCGGCTGACCTACGCCAGCGGCCGGGTCGAGGTGGTCGGCATGGAGAAGCTTGAGGCCCTGGCCAAGGCCGGCGAGCCCAGCGTCTTCATCTCGGGGCACTTCTCCAACATGGAGATCATGTCCTCGGTGATCCTGGCGGCGGGGGTCGATTGCGTGATCACCGGCCGGGCGACCAACAACCCCTATGTCAACGAACGCATCATCGAGAGCCGCCGCCGCTATGGCGTCACCCTCTATGCGCCCAAGGGGTCGGACGGCACGCGGGATATGCTGGCCGCGCTCAAGCGGGGGCAGTCGGTGGCGCTGATGAACGACCAGAAGAACAACCAGGGTGTCGCCGCCCCCTTCTTCGGCCACATCTGCCACACCGCCACAGGCCCGACCAAGATGGCGCTGCGCTCCAGCGGCAAGTTGCAGCCTCTGTCGGTGACCCGACTGAAGGGCGCCCGGTTCCGGGTGACGGTGCATGACCCGATCGTGCTGGAACAGACCGGCGACCGGCATGCGGACGTCGAGGCCGGCATCCGCCAGGTCAACGCCTTCGTCGAAGCCCGCGTGCGCGAGCATCCGGAGGAGTGGTGGTGGATGCACAAGCGCTGGGCCAAGGAGACGTACGAGGGGCTGAAGGACAGGGAAGCCAACCCCGCTACGTCATCCTGAGCCGCGCCTCTTGGGGCGCGTGTCGAAGATTCCATGGGGGGTGGATAGCAGCCGGCTCTGGCCTTCAGAGTGAGGTCTTCGAACCACTCACTTTGGAGGCTGAGATGACCGCCTTTGAGCAGGAAGCTACCCAGCCGGCCGCTATCCGGACTGATCTTGGAGCCATTTTCGTTTCATTGGAACTGAGCAGATCGACGTGGCTGATCACGTCGTTGTCGCCTGGGGCTGGTGAGAAGCTTTCGCGTCGCCAGGTTGCGGCGGGGG
>FTKM01003996.1_pt1:7500-57103 | contig 57103 bp, 48 predicted proteins | sample 1658051 | NCBI WGS metagenome assembly FTKM01 (sample SAMEA3914794, study PRJEB12502) | metagenome | biome: forest; material: soil | place: Canada | collected 2011-07-05 | depth 0.1 m | reverse complement strand
CCTTGCCGAACGCAAGCGCGTTCGGAGATTCGCACGTTTCCCTGTCCCCGCTTTTCAGGGAAGGACAGGGTTAACCTCGCCTTACTTCGCCAAATCTTCCCTTACTTCGTCAGCCCGGCTTGGACCAGCTCCGCGTGCGCCGCGTCGTAGTCGGTGCGGAACGACGGAACTTCCATCAGCTTCAGCGCCAGGGCCGTGCCCAGGGCCTGGCCGCCGACGAGATCCGAACGGAAGTGCACGCCGCAGACCATGCGGTGCTCGGCATACAGCTTGGCGCGCGCCAGGATCGCCTGGTTCTTTTCCGGGATCAGGTTGGCCAGGGTGACGCCCATCGAGAAGGCGAGCGTCGTATGGCCCGACGGATAGCTGTTCGGCTTGGTCGTGCCCTTGCCTTCGCTGGCGCAGATGCTGATCGACGGGTCGCGTTGATAGGGACGCTTGCGGGCGAAATAGGTCTTGAACAGCTTGGTGCGCTGTTCTTCCTCGTTGGCGACCTCGTCGAACAGCTTCTTGGTCGCCGGCAGCTTGGTGACGTCGAAGCCGGGGACCGTGTCGGCGAAGAAGGTGACGTTCTCGGTGGCGCCGTCCTTGTCAGCGGCGGCGCGGACCTCGGGGCTGGCCTCGGAGGAGATTTTCTTGACCTCGGCCAGTTCGGCCATGCCTTGGGCCGAGTCATCGGCCGGCGGCGCCGGCATCAGCCATTCGGGGCGCAGCGCGTTGGGCGCCAGCAGGGCCGGGGCTTCGCCGGCTTCGGCTGTTTTCGGCGCGTCCATTTTAGCCGCGTCCTGGGCGACGGCCGAGGCCGGCACGCTGGGGAGCAGGGCGATAAACGCGGTGGTCAGGAGCAGGGTGCGGATCATGGCGGGGCGTCCTTAATCGAGGGAAGGGGGCGCCGGGCAGCAAGGAAGCCCCCGGCCATTGTGCCCCCTATAGGCCGCCATGGATGACGCTTATATGACAATCATGACGCCTTTGTCGGCAATCGTACCGGTGTCACATATCGGCATCGATCGGTTACATAACCAAGGATTTATCCGCCGGGACGCTTGAGAAATTCAGCCTGGCGTCATCTGCGGCGGCTAGGCGGACCGGCTGCGCGCGGCGAACCACGGGATCATGCGGGCGATGGCGTTTTGGGTCTCCGCCGTCGACACGGCAAAGCTCATGCGGATGAAGCGCTTGCCCTCGACCGGATCGAAATCGATGCCCGGCGCCGTCGCCACGCCCGTGTCATTCAACAGGTCCCGGCAGAACGACAGGCTGTCGTCCGTCAGGTGGGCGATGCTGGCATAGACGTAAAAGGCGCCGTCGGGCGGGGCGATGGTCGTCAGGCCCAGGGCGGGCAGGGCGTCGAGCAGCAATTGGCGGTTCTTGGCATAGACTTCGACATGGCCCTGCAATTCCTCGTGGCAATCGAGCGCGGCCAGGCCGGCGTGCTGGCTGAGCCACGGGGCCGTCAGGAACAGGTTGCCGACATAGGCGCGGGCGCGGGCGACGTGATCGGGTGGCGACAACAGCCAGCCCAGGCGCCAGCCGACCATGCTGAAATATTTCGAGAAACTGTTGATCACCAGGGCATCGGGCGCGAATTCCAACATCGAGCGCGCCGGCTCGACATAGCTCAGGCCATGATAGATCTCGTCCGACACGATGCGGATGTTGCGGGCGCGGCAGACCTCGGCGATCGCCGCCATTTCGCCGGCGGCGATGATGGTGCCGGTGGGATTGGCCGGGCTGGCGATAATGACGCCGGCGGGGGCTGGATCGAGCGCGTCCAGCGCCCTGGCCGTCAGTTGAAAGCGGACATCGGCGCCGCACGGGATTTCGACGGCTTCCAGGTTCAACGCGCGCAGGCTGTTGCGGTAGGCGACATAGCCCGGCCGCGCCAGGGCGACGCGTTGGCCCGGCGAAAAGCTGGAGATCAGCGCCAGCACCAGGGCCGGCGAGGCGCCGCAGGTCAGGGTGAATTGCTCGGGCGCGACGTCGACGCCGTAGGTGTCGCGATAGTGGCGCGCCAGGCGGGTGACCAGCGGTGTCGATGTCCAATAGCCACCAGGTTCGCGATCGAGGACGTCATGGGCGGCGGCGATGGCGGCTTTCGGCGCGCCGGTCGACGGCTGGCCGTATTCCATATTGATGACCGACCGGCCCTGCGCCTTGAGCGCGTGGGCCAGCCGGTTGATCTCGATGGCGTAGAAGGGTTCGATGCTGGAGGTCATGCGCTATACGGATCCTTTTCTCGATCACACAAAGCGTCCCGCCTAACGGATGAAGCTATCGCAGATGAATTCGGGGGAGCTTCTATTACCCTCTCCCCGCGTGCGGGGAGAGGACGAGAGCGGAACGAAGTGAACGCGATCGGGTGAGGGGCTAGAACGGTTGCCGCTTTGGCCCCTCACCCGGACATCTACGCTCTTCGAGCTTGCTGTCCGTCCTCTCCCCGTTTCACGGGGAGAGGGTAAAAGAAGATTCGAATCCCTATAGCGATGGGTCTGGCCTCGCAGGAGCGAGAGTGTGACTCAAGCAGGTCCTAAAGCAGGGGAGGGGCAATCTCCAGCCCAAAGTTGCGATCAGCCTTACGGGTGATCGTGGTCGTGATGATGGTCCTTGTCGTCATGCGGACCGGCGGGCTTTGGCGCATTTTCCGCAGGTTTAGGGGCTGCCGGATGGGGGGCTGCCGGGGCGGGCGCCGGCTGGCCCGGATGCACGGGCATCGGGTGCGGCGGGACCGGCGGATGCGGTTCGGCGTGTGGCTGCGTCAGGGCTTGCTGATGCTGCTGGGCAGCCGCCTGTTGCTGCTGGTGCATTTGCGCTTCCTGGGCCTGATGCTGCTGCGCCAGGTTGGCTTGTTCCTGCTGGTGCAACTGCGCCTGCTGCTCGGTGTGCTGCTGGGCTAAATTAACCTGCTGCTGCTGGTGCAGTTGCGCCTGTTGTTCGGCGTGTTGTTGCGCCAGGGCTTGCTGCTGTTGACGCGCCTGGGCTTCCTGGGCGGAACGTTGTTGCGCGGCGGCGGCCTCTTGCTGGTGCATTTGTGCCTGCTGGTCGGCGTGCTGCTGGGCCATCTGCGCCTGTTGCTGCTGGTGCATCTGGGCCTGCGGATTGCCGGGCTGGTTGGCGGCCTGCTGCTGATGGAACTGCGCTTCCTGGGCACCGTGTTGCTGGGTGCTTGCGGCCTGCTGCTGGTGGAACTGGGCCTGCTGGTTGGCCGCGTTCGCCTGCTGCTGGTGGAATTGCGCCTGCTGCTGGGCCTGTTGCTGCTGTTGCGCCTGAGCCTGCTGCTCTTGCTGGAGCTGCTGTTGCTGCTCGTGCATCTTGTGCTGGTCGGCATTGTGCTGGAGGATGGCGCCGGCCGCGGCGGCGACCACCGCCGTCGTCACGATCGCCGCGCCACGGTTCTCGCCGATGGCGGGCGGCGGCGCGCCTTGGTAGCCCTGGCCCTGCCAGGTGTTGAAGGCCTGGGATTCCTGCTGGCGCTGGTCGTGTTCACCCTGCCAATAGGCTTGCTGTTCGGCCTGGTGCTGGTCGTGATAGGCGCGCCATTGCGCGTCCTCGTTCTGCTCTTCCTGCCACTGGTTGCGAGCCTCGTCGATCTGGGCGCGGCGGGCGGCCCAGTTGGCGGCGCGCACCTGGCGGCGTTCGCTGTTCATCGAGGCGGCGTAGACGGCCTGGGCGCGCGCCAGTTCGCGGGCGGCGCGGTCGGAGTAGCGGTCGTATTGTGCCGGCGGTAGCGGGCGGCCGCGGCTGTCATAGATCACCACCAGCTGGCCGTCGTCATAGCCGTAGCTGTAGTCGGCGTCGCGCACGAGGTAGGGCGAATCCGCGCCCGGCTGGTAATAGTAGTAGCGGTCGCCGCCGTCGATCGGCTCGACCAGGCGCACGGCGTTGTTGTGGCCGTGCCAGGCCCAGACGCGCGTCGGACCATAGTCGTAGCCATAGTCGGGCGGCGCGTCGCCGAAGGCATCGCTCATCGCATTGGCGCGCTCGACATAGGCATATTCGTCCTGCGGCTGGGTGACATGGACGATGCGCACCGGGGGCGCTGCCGGCAGGGCGCTGGCCGCCGGGGCCGGGGTGACGGGTGTTTCGGCGCCCGACGTCAACGGCATGGCCAGGGCGTCGGCGCTGCCGGAACTGGACGCGCTGGCAGCGCTGTTCGGTGCCGGGTTACAGCCGGCCAGCACGGCGCAGGCGGCCGCAAGCACAAGCGTTGAGGCGGATGAAAGCGATAATGGACGTGACATGTGTGTATCTCCCTTGGTTCGCTTATTTACGGCTTTTCATGCTGAATGCGATGTGAACACCGCTTTAACCTCACAAAAAGCGCATGTGTCTTTGGAATTCTGGCGCCGGGGCGCGACGGAAATCGGGGCGTTGAACGTTTGAGGCGTCAAAGGTGTCAAACATTTGACCCTTTTGACGCATGCGTGCGCGCCAAATCCGGAAAAGCGGGGCTTGTCCAATATAAGTATAGAGTTATTATGACTCTTTCACGGGGCAGGGGATTTGGAGACGGACGAGAGACGATCGTGAAGGGACGTGCCTATCCGGGGGGCCATTGGTATATTAACATGCTACCCTGCGAGTCCGCCTGTGGGCGGGTCTCCGCGAGTATAGTCGAGGACGGAATAGATTGACCCCAGGTGAAGCCCACCCTACCGATCGCCACGTCGGGATGAACATACGTACGCGCCGCAAGGCCATCGGTATGAGCCAGATTACCCTAGCCCAGGCTGTCGGGCTGACCTTCCAGCAAATCCAGAAATATGAGCGCGGCCTGAACCGCGTGTCGGCGTCCAAGCTCTTCGAAGTCGCCCGCGCGCTGGGCGTGCCGGTCAGCTTCTTCTTCGACGGACTGGTCCAGTCCGGCGGCGAGGGCGGCGAGGGTGAGTCCACGGCCCTGGCCCTGCTGGCGACCGCCGAAGGCGCCGAGATGGCGACCTATTTCCCCAAGCTGCCGATCGCCACCCGCAAGAGCATCGCCGCCGTCGTCCGCGCCATCGTCACCGACCGCGAAGCCGAAAAGGCGTAGGATTAAATTATCCGCTGAAGCCCCCTTTCTTTCGCTCGCCCCGTTTACGGGGAGAGGGGACCGCCGCGCAGCGGTGGTGAGAGGGGGAAGCCGGCCTGTCCGCTTCTCTAAAGCTTCCGGCAAAGCCAAGACCTACCGCTGGTTTCCCCTCCCACCACGCCCTCCGGGGGCGGGCGAAGAGGGAGCAAACCGATCTAAATTCCGGGCAACTCGGAGAGGCGGGGAGGCGATCACGCCGCCTTAGGCATCGCCTCTTCCCGCGCGTGCCGCCTCAACCGGCGGCGATAGCCGATCGTGCCGGCGATCAGGCAGGCCAGCAGCGCTTCGCCGCCCCACAGGCCCTCCGCGACGATATGGCTGTAAAGCTGGAAATGGCTCAGCTGCGAGGCGAAGTGCGACATGACGTCGTCCAGCTGGCAGGCGGCGATACAGATCGTCCACAAACGCCGCGTCCGCAGGGACAGGATCACGAACACCACCAGGCTCGTACAGTCGATCACTGTCGTGGCTGCGCCCGGGCCTGTCGGCCCGGGCACAAAAAGCACTAAACTCAGCACCCAGGCGAGCCACACCGTGGCCGCGCCGATGCGTTCGGTCGTCCCCCCAAGCCATCCGGTCATGGCGCAGATCAGCGTGGCCCAGGCCAGACCGCCATACACCCAGATGATATTGAGGAGCGACATACGGTCAGGCGGCCTCTTGGTTCGACACGGCGACGACCAGATGGCCGGTGGCGGGATTGTCGGGCTTGGGTTGCTGGCCGTCCATGACGGTGCGGCAGCCCATCTGGGTCTTGACCGTGTCCAGCGCGCCGTGGGCCTTGATCATGGCGCCGCGGGCATTGGACAGCAGGGTGATGGATTCGACCAGGGCGCTCATAGCTTCCTGACCGTAGACCATCGACATATCCGATTCCAGTCGCATCCGGCCCAGCGTGCTGGCCAGGGCCGTGACTTCGCACAGGGCGCTTTCGACGGCATTTTCCGCGGTAATCAGTTGCTTGGCGCCGCTGCGCACCATGTCTATACGCTTCATGACTTCCTTCGCTCCAAGGGCCGGTAACGCCGGCCCGCTCGTCGCCTCATCGGGCGACGAGCTCCCGGTTCAGCGTTTAAACTCGTGTATGGCCTGCAAGGTGGCGAAGACCGCTTCGATCAGGCCGCCCATCACCAGGGGCAGCAGGAACGCCGCGGCGACAATCAAGCCCAGCCACTGCAGGGGATTCAGGCTTGCGAGCCAAAGCTCGAAAGGGGTTCGGGCGCCGGCACCTGGTCGTCGGTCAGCCAGGCGGTGGCGGCGATCATCGTATAGACCGCCTTCTCCGGGCCGGCCGAGCTGTTCAGCGCTCGGACCGCGTTCAGGGTTTGCTCGATATGATCCTGCTTCTCCGGCGAGGCCAGCATGCGCCAGGCCGTCTCCAGATCGCTCCAATGGACCAGCAGATAGGGTGAGTTCGGTGTGAAGGGCTTGTTCATGCCCCGACGATGACGGATCCGCCGGCCCTTGCGCCATCGGCCTTGGCGGCCATCCTCCTTCGAGGGGGATGGGGGTCCCCATCGGTCCCTTGACGGTCAGACCCGAGGCGATGTCGTTCTCGATGACCAGGCGCGCGGCGTCGCGGCTGGTCGCCACGCCCAGCCGTTTGCGTGCCGTATCGGTATGGGTTTTGACGGTGCTTTCCGAGATCTTCAGCAGGCGTGCGATTTCCTTCGCCTGCAGGTGCTGCGCGATCAGCCGCAAAATCTCTTTTTGGCGCTCGGACAAAGCGTCGACGCCGATAGTTTTATCCCCCAAGTTCGCCCCCGACACCTTAGAGAGTTGCACGTGAAACGGGATGAAAGTCCCTGTTTTCCCTAGGGTTGACGAATACCAGAAATTACCGACTTTGCCAGAGGGTCTTTCCGAAAGGAGGAGGGGTATCCACAGCGAAGGATGATGGGTGTTCTGTGATTTCGAATTATAGGCGTCGCTTTCCATCTCTCGCACCCGCGAAACTATTTTCGCGCCTGCTCTGGCTTTTAGGCGTTGAATCGGCTATATGCGCCACAAATCAAAGCATTGATCCCTTATGTCCCGGCGCCTCGCGACACGCAAATAGAGGCGCCTTTGTTGTATGCAAAGGCCCTTATGAACCTGCGTAATATTGCCATTATCGCCCACGTTGACCACGGCAAGACCACCCTTGTCGACGCGCTGCTCGCCCAGTCGGGTGTCTTCCGCGCCAACGAAGCCACCGTCGAACGCGCCATGGACTCCAACGACCAGGAGCGCGAACGCGGCATCACCATCCTGGCCAAGTGCACCTCGGTGCTGTGGCACGGCAAGGCCGGCGAAACCCGCATCAACATCATCGACACGCCGGGCCACGCCGACTTCGGCGGTGAAGTCGAGCGCATCCTCGGCATGGTCGACGGCTGCGTCATCCTGATCGACGCCGAAGAAGGCGTCATGCCGCAGACCAAGTTCGTGCTGGGCAAGGCGCTGAAGCTGGGCCTGCGTCCGATCCTCTGCATCAACAAGGTCGACCGCCCGCACGCCGATCCGGACCGCGTCCACAACGAAGCCTTCGACCTGTTCGCCGCCATGGGCGCGACCGACGAGCAACTGGACTTCCCGCACATCTACGCGTCGGGCAAGAACGGCTGGGCGACGATGGACATGAACACACCGTCGGAAACCCTGGCGCCTTTGTTCGACCTGATCGTCGAGCACGTGCCGTCGCCCAAGGCGCAAGCCCGCGCCAACGAACCCTTCCAGATGCTGTCGGTGCTGATCGAATCCGATCCGTTCCTGGGCCGCATCCTGACCGGCCAGATCGCCGCCGGCCGCGCCGTCCCCGGCCTGGCCATCAAGGCGCTCGACCGTAACGGCAACGAAATCGAACGCGGCCGCATCACCAAGGTGCTGGCTTTCCGCGGCCTGAAGCGCCAGCCGATCGAAGACGGCGTCGAAGCGGGCGACATCGTCGCCATCGCCGGCCTGTCGAAGGCGACCGTCGCCGACACGCTCTGCGACATGAGCCTGACCGAAGCCCTGCCGGCCCAGCCGATCGATCCGCCGACCATCTCGATGACCGTCTCGGTCAATGACAGCCCGCTGGCCGGCAAGGAAGGCACCAAGGTGCAGTCGCGCGTTATCCGTGAACGCCTGCTGCGTGAAGCCGAATCGAACGTCGCCATCCGCGTCACCGAAACCGACGAGAAGGACGCCTTCGAAGTCGCCGGCCGCGGCGAACTGCAACTGGGCGTGTTGATCGAAAACATGCGCCGCGAAGGCTTCGAAGTCGCCATCTCGCGTCCGCGCGTGGTCTTCAAGGAAGATCCGGAAACCGGTGAAAAGCTGGAACCGATCGAAGACGTCGTCATCGACGTCGACGACGAATATACCGGTGTCGTCATCGAAAAGCTGTCGGCCCGCAAGGCCGAGCTGAAGGACATGGGCCCGTCGGGCGCCGGCAAGACGCGCATCACGCTGAAGTCGCCGTCGCGCTCGCTGATCGGTTACCAGGGCGAGTTCCTGACCGACACGCGCGGTTCGGGCGTGCTGAACCGCGTGTTCAGCCACTACGAAGGCTACAAGGGCTATATCGACCAGAACCGCAAGGGCGTGCTGATCTCCAACGGCGACGGCGAAACCTCGGCGTTCGCCCTGTGGAAGCTGGAAGAACGCGGCACGATGTTCGTCGGCGGCGGTGAGAAGACCTATATGGGCATGATCATCGGCGAGAATTCGCGTCTCGACGACCTCGACGTCAACCCGATGAAGACCAAGCAACTGACCAATATCCGCGCCTCGGGCACGGACGAAGCCATCCGCCTGACCCCGCCGCGCCGTCCGACCCTGGAGCAGGCGATCGCCTATATCGCCGACGACGAACTGGTCGAAGTGACGCCGAAGAGCATCCGCCTGCGCAAGGCGACGCTCAACCCGTCCTTCCGCAAGAAGCGCGTCCGCGAAGAGGCCTAGGAAGATCATGGGGGAAACAAGCTTTCCCCCATGGGCCCCCTTTGAATATAAGACAACGGCCCCGGAGACGGGGCCGTTTTTGTTTGGATATTACCTCTCCCCCACTGCAAGCGAAGCGCAGCGGGGGAGGAGGGGCTAATTCGTTACGTGACGCTACTGAACGGCTGTCTCCAGCCCCGAATCGTCCTGCGAACTTTTTTTAGAATTCGTGGAATAAACTACGCCACGCCGGCGTTACCCTTCCATGGGGACGATATGAAGCTTTTCACGTTACGACCTTCGTCAAGCGACTTTGACCGTCAGATGCTGCCGCATCTGGACGGCGCCTATCGGCTTGCGCTGTGGCTGGTGCGCGACAGTGCCGCGGCCCAGGACGTGGTGCAGGACAGCTACCTGAAGGCCCACGCGGCCTGGGGGCGCTACCAGGCCGGCAATGCCCGGGCTTGGTTGTTCACCATCGTGCGGCGCCAGGCCTATGACTGGCTGCGTCGCGAGCGCGGGCGCGAATGGGTCGATGTCGACGACGAAGCCGCCTGGGCGCCGGACGACGCCGTCAAATTGCGTGATGACACGACCCCGGAAAAGACGCTGATCGCCGCGCAAACAGCCGCTCAGGTGCGCACCGCGCTGATGAGCCTGCCGCCGGCGTTTCGCGAAGTGATCATGTTGAAGGATATCGAGGATATGCCGTACAAGACCATAGCCGGCATTCTCGACATGCCGATCGGCACGGTGATGTCGCGCCTGGCGCGCGGCCGCGATATGTTGCGGGCCCGGATGTTGGAGGCGCAAGCATGAAGAAGGATGAATTCACCCTGCGTCTGCACGCCTATGCCGACGAGGAGCTCGATGCGGCCGAAACCACGGCCGTCGAGGCGCATCTGGAGACCTGCGCCGATTGCCGTGCCGAGCTGGCGGCGATTCGCGAATTGAAAACGGCCCTGCATCGCTTGGATTTTTCCGAGGTCGCGCCGTCGGGCCTGGCCGCCGGCATCCAGACTCGCGTGGCCGAGGCCCGCATCGAAGCGCAGGCCGGTTGGCGCACGACCTGGGCCGCCGGTGGCGGTCTGCTGGCGGCCTGCCTCGTCGGCGCGTTTTTTCTGCTTCGGCCGGGCTCGCCGATCGATGACGCGGTTAAGAGCCACCAACGCCTGCTGACCGGAGGCGAGGCGGTCGCCCTGGTCTCGACCGATCGCGGCCAGGTCAAGCCGTGGCTGGCCCAGCACCTGGGCTTTGCGCCGCCGGTCCTGGAAAAGGCGGCCGACTGCACGCTGGTGGGGGCGCGCACCGATCGCCTGGCGCACAAGCAGGCCTCGGCCATCACCTATAGCTGCGACGGACAAAAGGTCGATTTCTATGCCGTCGCCGATCGCCGACCGGACGCGCCCTTGACCCTGCCGCACGCCGTCAAGGCGCGCGGCTATAACGTCGTCTCCTGGCAGCGCGGGCGGCTGACCTGCTATGCCGTATCGGACGCGCCCGAACCGCGGTTGATGGCGCTGGCCACCTATATCCAGGACCACGCGGCGCAGGGCTAGCGGATTTTCAATCCGCTGGCATAATGCGGGCCATGGCCACAGGCAGTCCGCAAATCCCCAAAGGCGACGGTGACGCGCCGGTGCAGGCCTATCTGGCGGCCTTGCCCGGCTGGAAGGGCGAGGCCGGCCGCCGTATAGATGCGCTGATTGTCGAGACCGTGCCGGGCGTCCAGAAGGCGGTGAAGTGGAACACGCCGTTCTACGGCGCCGAGCCGCGTGAATGGTTCCTCGGCTTTCAGGCCACAAGCAAGTACCTCAAGATCGCCTTCTTTCGCGGCGTCCGTTTGCATCCGGCTTTGCCGATCGGCTCGACCGATGCCGAGCGCCGCTACCTGCATGTTTTCGAGACGGGGTTCGACGAGGCGCAATTTATCGACTGGGTGCGCCAGGCGAGTGAATTGCCGGGCGTGCGATTGTAAGCCTAGGCAGGCGGCAGCCTTACTGGCATAATACCGCCATGTTCGCCGATCTTCATCACCATAAGGAAGAAATCGAGGGGGCCACCGCGGCTTTCGGCGCCCGGCGGATTCGTGTGTTCGGCTCGGTTGTGCGCGGTGAAGAGACCGCTGATAGCGATGTCGACTTCCTGGTCGATTTTCCCGAAGGTTACGACATGTTCGGCCAACGCTTGCCGCTGGCGGAAAAGCTGGCTGCACTCATCGGGCGCCGGGTCGATCTCATTCCCGAACATGAGTTGAATGCGCATATTCGCGACCGCGTGCTGCGCGAGTCGAAGGCATTGTAGCGGAGCCTCTTAACCCTCTCCCCGTGAAACGGGGAGAGGACGGACAGCAAGCCCGTAAGGGCGTAGATGTCCGGGTGAGGGGCTAATGCGGTAACCGATTTAGCCCCTCACCCGATCGCCCGCGCTTTGCTTGGCTCTCGTCCTCTCCCCGTTTCTCGGGGAGAGGGTTTCACTAGATCTCCAACAAATGGTCGATGCCTACCCGAACGTCACGTCCGTGCTCTGCATCACCCGCGACAGGCGCGGGAAGATCGACTTGATCGCCATCGCGTGAAGCTCGGCCGACATCGTCGTGCAGCAGTCTTCGGCGATGACCAGGGCGTAGTTCAGCTCATAGGCCGCGCGCGCCGTTGATTCGACGCCGAAATTGGTGGCGATGCCGCCCAGCACGATCGTCCTGATGCCGCGCCGGCGCAGTTGCAGATCGAGGTCGGTGCCATGAAAGGCGCCCCAGTTGCGCTTGGTGACGACGATATCGCCGTCCTGCTGCAGGCCGTCGACGAACTGGTCGGAGCCCTCCGGCATGCCGCCCTCCGGGCGCGAGGTCGGCTGGTCGACCGGCGTCGTCGGCCAATCCTTGTAATCCTTGGCCCAGGTGACGTTGACCAGCACCACCGGCGCGCCCGCGGCGCGAAAACGCCCGGCCAAGGCCTTCGCCGCGGTAACCACGTCCGCGCCGCTTCTCGGCTGCAGCGGGGAGGGGACGATGCCCTTTTGCAGGTCGATCAAAACCAGGGCCGTGGTCTTCGCATCGTAAACGGCGTGCGCCGGCATGGGGAAAACTCTTCTTTTGGCTGTAAACAGGATGTGAGCGGACGTATTTGCGCTTGGGCTTTCGCCACAGGTGTGGCAAGGCTGGGTAAGTCAGTGAGGGTATCCTCACAATTCGCCCTTGCCCCGGGATGGAATTATATGAGGACTTCCTCACAAAAGTCAATCGCCTTGAAATCTTCGCAGGCCGCGCCGGTGGAAGCCCGTGAGCCCAAGCGCGAACGCGGCAAGCAGCGTGTGGCGGCCTTGATGGACTCAGGCGCCGCGGTTATCGCCGAGCGTGGCTATGGCGCGGCCACCATGACCGAGATCGCCGCGCGCGCCGGGGCCTCGATCGGATCGCTGTACCAGTTCTTTCCGTCGAAGGAAGTCTTGGCCGATGCCTTGCTGAAGCGCTACGGCGAACGCATGTCGGCGGCCTTGGACGCCGTGGTGGCGCGCGCCGAGGGGGCCTCGGCCCAGGCGATCAGCGAAGGCCTGATCAGCGTGATGACCGACCTGAAGGCTGATCGCGCCGCGGCGCTGGTCCTGCTCGACGCGCGCGACGAATCGAAGACGGCGCGCTCGAAGCTGCGCGAGAATATGCTGAGCCGGATCGAGCGCATCCTGGTACTGGCCATGCCGCGCTTGACCGCGACCAAGGCGCAGACCATGTCGGTCATGCTGCTCTATATGCTGAAGGCCATCCCGCCACTGCTGGCGGAAAACGGCGCCAAGGCCTCGCAATTGCGCGACGAAGCCCGCGACGCCATGCAGCTCTATATCGGGAATGGGATTAGCTAGAGCCTACTTCTCCTCCCCATTTGGGACAAATGGGGAGGTGGCGCGGCGTAGTGCGAAGCACGAAGTCCGTGACGGAGGGGTCACTTACTGGCGTCTCAGCTTCCCCTTCCGCCGGCAAGTGACCCCTCCGTCATCGACGCGCCCTTCGGGCTTGCGATGCCACGCCACGGGGCGCCCCGCTCCCCATCGTAACACGATGGGGAGGAGAAAAGTTGGCGCTGCCCTAGAACAGCGGCAGGAAGCTGTCCGGCGAGGCGCGTTTCCATTCGCGCAGCAACCGGTCCTCGACATCGTGGGTCAGCAGGGCGCCGCGCGAGACGTGCGGATAGGCGACGTCGCCGCGCACCACCTCGCCGGTCGTCGAGCGCACGTGGATATGCCACGGCTTGATTTCCGACGGATGGGTCAGGCCCGCGGACGCCAGCATCTCGGCCAATGCCTTGACGGTGTTGTTGTGGTAGTTATTGACCCGCTTGTACTTGTCTTCGACGACCAGGGCCTGCTGGCGGATGCCGTCCTGGGTGGTGATGCCGGTCGGGCACTTGTTGGTGTGGCACGACCGCGCCTGGACGCAGCCCAGCGCGAACATGAAGCCGCGCGCCGACATGACGTAGTCGGCGCCCAGCGCATGGACGCGGCAGAAGTCGAAGGCCGAGATGATCTTGCCCGACGCGCCGATGCGCATGCGTTCGCGCAGGCCGGCGCCGATTAAGGCATTGTGCAGGAACGACAGCCCTTCGATCAGCGGCAGGCCAACGTGATTCGATAGCTCCACCGGCGCCGCGCCGGTGCCGCCTTCACCGCCGTCGACGACGATGAAGTCCGGCGTGATGTCGGTTTCCAGCATGGCCTTGAGCACGGCCAGGACCTCGAAGCGGTGACCGATGCACAGCTTGATGCCGACCGGCTTGCCGCCCGACAGCTCGCGCAGCTTGGCGATGAAGTGCATCATCTCGATCGGCGTGGAAAAGGCCGAGTGGCGCGACGGCGAGACGCAATCGTGCGTGCGGTCGATCAGGCGCGTGCGGGCGATTTCCGGGGTGATCTTGGCCTTTGGCAGCACGCCGCCGTGGCCCGGCTTGGCGCCTTGGCTGAGCTTGAGCTCGATCATCTTGACCTGGTCGAGCGAAGCCGTCTTGCGGAACAGTTCCGAGTCGAACAGGCCGTCCGGCGTGCGGCAGCCGAAATAGCCCGAGGCGACCTGCCAGATGATGTCGCCGCCGCCCTTGCGATGGTATTTCGACAGGCTGCCTTCGCCGGTGTCGTGGGCGAAATTGCCGGTCTTGGCGCCTTTGTTCAGCGCCAGGATGGCGTTGGCGCCGACCGCGCCGAAGCTGGTGCCCGAAATATTGAACACCGAGGCATTGTAGGGCTTGGCGCATTGCGCGCCGCCGATGGTGATGCGGAAATCGTGATCCTTGACGGTGGCCGGCATGATCGAGTGCGAGATCCAGCCGTAACCGACGGCATTGACGTCGCGGATGGTGCCGAACGGCTGCTGGTCATTGACGCCCTTGGCGCGGCGGTAGACCAGGGCGCGCTGTTCGCGCGAGAAGGGCAGCGGGTCGCGGTCGTCCTCGACGATATATTGGCGGATTTCCGGCCGGACGGCTTCGAGCAGGAAGCGAATGTGGCCGATCAGGGGATAGTTGCGCAGGATCGAATGGTGGACCTGGATCAGGTCGGCAAAGCCGATCAAGCTGAGCGGGGCCAGGACCAGCAAGGTCCAGTACCAGTCGGGATGGACGAAATAGCCAAGCGCTGCGGCCACGGCCGTCAACAGAACGACCAGTTGAAACACGAAATAGCGTGAAATCACGATGCCCTCGCCAATACCCCGGTAGGCCGACCTTATAGCGGTGTTGTGATGATTTGATAAAGTGGGATGTTTCCGGGCGCGGGCGATCTGTAAGACAATTTCGCCGGCAACCGGTTGCGGACCCCGATAGGCTTGGTTAGGCTGCGGTTTTTGCTGCCTGAGGAACTATCATGGTCGATCGTCGCTACATCATCACAAGCCTGGGCGCGTTGATGGGGGCTGCGGCGGGTGAGGCGGTGGCCAGGCCAAAGAAAAAGGCCGCCCGGCACGCCGCCACCAAGTCCCGGCATGGCCGAAGTGAAACGCGGTCGGCGCACGGCCGCCACCGTGAGGTCGAACATCATGAAGCCGAGGCGGTCGTGCATGAACCCGTAGCCCCGCCGGCGCCCGCCGAGACGTCACCGGCCGCGGCGGCCGCGTTGAAGACGGCGTTCGACGGCATTCTCAACGATGTCTACAAGGCCCAGCCCTCGACCTTGACCACGCTGGGTCTCGACAAGGGCGAATGGGCCTCGCAAAAGGCGCGCCTCGATGACAGAAGCCTGGCCGGCCGTGCCGCCAATCTGGTGCGGTTGAACGCGGCGATTGCGGCGCTGAAGGGCGTCGACCGCAACCAGTTGGCGGGCATGGACCGCATCAATTACGACACCGTGCTGTGGGACTTTTCGGCCCAGCAGGCGGTGTTCCAGACGCCCTATGGCGACTACGGCAATTTCAGCGGCGGCTTTCCGGTCCCCTACGTCATCAGCCAGTTGTCGGGCGCCTACCAGTTCGTGCCGGACTTCCTCGACAGCCAACACACCATTGCCACCAAGGACGATGCCGACGCCTACATGTCGCGGCTGAACGCCTTCGCCAAGGCGGTCGACGACGAGACGCAATGGGCGCGCGCCGACATGGGGCGCGGCGTCGTGGCGCCGGACTTCATCCTGAAGGCCGCCATCCAGCAACTGACCGATCTGCGCGATACCGATCCGGCAAAATCAACATTGATCAATTCGGTCGCGACGCGCTGTACCGCTGCCAATATCCCCGGCACCTGGCAGGCCGACGCCACGGCCATCGTCACCGGTCCCTTGAAGGACGCCCTGTCGCGGCAGATCGATGTGCTGACGGCCGCGCTGCCTCAGGCGCGCCATGCCGCCGGCGTGCGCGGCTTGCCGGACGGCGAGGCCTATTACGCGCAGTGCGTCCGCGTCGGCACCTCGACCGACATGACGCCGCGCGATATCCATGCGCTGGGGCTCGACACGGTGGCGCGCCTGACCGACGAGGCCGATCGCCGCCTGCGCGCCCAGGGCCTGACCCAGGGCACGGTCGGCCAACGTTTGCGCGCCCTCTATACCGACCCGCGCTTCCTCTATCCCAATACCGACGACGGCAAGGCCAAGCTTTTGGCCGACCTCAACACCAAGGTCGAGGCGGTCGAGGCGAAGATGCCGCAGTTTTTCGGCGTCCTGCCCAAGACCAAGGTTGTGATCCGCCGTGTGCCGGTGGCGACCGAGGCCGGCGCGCCCGGCGGCTATTACAATGCGGGTACGCTCGACGGCTCGCGGCCGGGCGCCTACTACATCAATCTGCGCGACACGGCCAATCAGCCGGGCTGGCTGCTGCCGACCCTGACCTATCATGAAAGCGTGCCGGGCCATCATTTGCAGGGCTCGATCTCAAACGAGACCCAGGGCCTGCCGATGCTGCGCAAGCTCAGCTACTTCAACGCCTATATCGAGGGCTGGGCGCTCTATGCCGAGCAATTGGCCGGCGAAATGGGCATGTATGACAACGACCCGTGGGGCTATATCGGTTACCTGCACGACGCCATCTTCCGCGGCGTGCGCCTGGTCGTCGATACCGGCATGCACGCCCAGGGCTGGAGCCGCGAACAGGCGATCGCCTACATGGTCAGCGTCTGCGGCGACACCGAGGATGCGACGCGCGCCGAGATCGAACGCTATTGTGCGTGGCCGGGCCAGGCGCTGGGCTATATGATCGGCAAGCTGACCTGGCTGAAGATTCGCGACGCGGCCAAGGCCAAGCAGGGCGCGGCCTTCGATATCAAGGCCTTCCACGATGCCGGCCTGCTGTGCGGCGCCGTGCCGCTGGCAGTCCTGGAAAATGTGTATAAAGACAAGGGAATGATCTGACATTCTCATACAGGGAGTTAGGTGATGAAAGCTTTTCATAAGGCCGTTCTGCCGCTGCTCATGGCCGCCGCGGCGACGTCGGTGGTCGCCGCCGACCAGGCGGGCCCGCCGGTGCGCGATCCGCACACGCCGGGCTACGTCCAGGCGACCGAGCTGCCCGACGGCCAGATCCCGTCGCCCGACGCCGAGGGCAATTTCATCATCGGCCCGACCCACACCCCGGCGCCGGAAATGAACCCGGGCGCCGACGTGCCCAAGGGCCGTATTATCACCTTTGAGATGTCGTCGACCGACAGCCGCATCTATCCCGGCATCACGCGCGATCCCGGCACCTTCGGCACGCCCGACCCGGTCGACCCGACCAAGCTCAACGTCACGACCAGCCACCCGGCGCCCTATACGCGCAAGGTCACGGTCTATATCCCGCAGCAATATGTGCCGGGGACGGTCGCGCCCTTCATCGTCGGCCAGGACGGCCCCAATCCGGCCCTGTTCACCGCGCTCGATTCGTTGATCGCCGCGAAGAAGGTGCCGGTGCAGATCGCCATCTCGATCTCCAACGGCGGTGGTGACGCCCAGGGCAGCGAGCGCGGGCTGGAATACGACACCATGTCCGGCGTCTATGCCGATTTCGTCGAAACCGAAGTCCTGCCGCGCGTCGAAAAGGAAGCCGGCGTCAAGCTGACCCGCGATCCGGACGGCCGCGCCGCCACGGGCGGATCGTCGGGCGCGGCCTGCGCCTTCATCATGGCCTGGTATCATCCCAACTGGTACCACCGCGTGCTCAGCTATTCCGGCACCTTCATCAACCAGCAATGGCCGCACAACAGGGCCATGCCGCACGGCGCCTGGGCATTCCCCGAGCACCTGATCATGGATACCCCGGCCAAGCCGATCCGCATCTGGATGGAGGTCGGCGACCGCGATCTCTACAATCCCAATGTCATGCGCGACAACATGCACGACTGGGTCGTCGCCAATGAGGACATGGCCAAGGTGCTGGCCGCCCGGGGCTATCACTACCAGTTCGTCTTCGCCAGGAACGCCGCCCACGTCGACCACGACGTCACGCAGCAAACCCTGCCGGAAGCGCTGATATGGCTGTGGCAGGGCTATAAGCCGAAATAACTTCTCCTCCCCATTTTGTTAAAATGGGGAGGTGGCGCGGCGCTTGCGCGAAGCGCAAAGTCCGCGACGGAGGGGTCACTTGCCGACGACGAGGATTTTACTAGCGACAGCAAGTGACCCTCGCCGGGCCGCGCCCTCCGTCATCGACGCGCCCTTCGGGCTTGCGCTGACACCTCCCCATTTGTCCCAAATGGGGAGGAGGGTTTTCTGGCCTTACTGCGCGCTGAGTTCCGGCTTCCAGGCGAAGTGGTCGCCCTCGGCCTCGATCTTGCCGACGCCCGGGAAAGGGAAGTGCGGGGCGAAGACCATTTCATGGCTGCGCGACAGGCGGGTCAGCACGGCGATGCGGCTGGCGCGGCCTTCCTGCTTGTCGTCGTCATAGCCCATGATCCATTGCGGCTTGGCCAGCGAGACGATCGACGAGTGCGCCGTGTCGCCGATATCGAGCAGGCGCTCCTTGCCCGACGCGATCTCATAGCCGGTATGGCCCGGCGTATGGCCCTTGATGGCGATCGAGGTGATGCCCGGCGCGACGATGCCACCCGGGATGAACGGCTTCACGTGGCCGGCGATGACCTTGACGATGGCGGCGGAGTCCGCATCGCCCTGCATGAAGGTCCATTCGGCGGCCGACATGCGGATAACGGCGTTGGGGAAGGCCAACTGGCCGTCCTTGGTGACCAGGCCGCCAACGTGGTCGCCGTGGCTGTGGGTGATCAGGATCTCGGTGACCGTGGCCGGATCGACCTTGGCCAGGGCCAGGCTCGCCTGCAGCGCGCCGCCGACGCCCGTATCGAGCAGCACGATGGACTTGCCGTTCTTGACCAGCAAGGCATCGACCGACAGCGTGACGACGTCGGTCGGTGCGCCGGCGGCCTTGAGCACGGCGGATACCGCGTCGGGACCCGCGTCGACGCCGAAGGTCTTGCCGTCATTGGCGGGCGTGAATTGCGCGTCGTGCAGGGCGACGAGCTCGAGCTTGCCCAGCATGAAGCTCTTGGCCTCGGGCTGCGGTGCGTCGGCGGCGGCAACTGGCAGGGCGAAAGCGAAGGCCAGGGCGGCGACGGAGATGGCGGTGGGGCGAAGACGCATCGGTACGATCCTTGTGAGAGGGACGGGAAATGTGCGGGTGTCTTCACATAGTCCCGCCAGTCCCGCCGCGAAAGCTTAAAACGGCATGACCTCGAAGGTGCCGGCATAGGACCAGCGCTGGGCCGGCTGGTCGCCACCCTTGTTTTCATCGGCGTCGCCGACGCGCGTCGGATAGGTGGCGCCGACCCAGTACATCTGGCCCATCGGCCAGGTGACCGAAAAGGTGCCGTCGGCAGCTGTTGTGACGTCGATATCCTTCAGCGCGCCGCGATAGCGCACGCCGCCCGGAATGATCTCGATGGCCAGCCCGGCCAGCGGCTTGCCGTCGAGCAGGGCGCGGAACGACGCCTTTTCGCCGGCGACATAGCCCGAAGGATTGCTGAGCGGCAGGATCTCCAAACCCTTGCCGTTGGGTGCCAGAACCGTGTCGGACGGCTTGTTGGCCGTGGCATAGGTTTCAACGCGGCTGATCATGTGCGAGACAACGACGTCGGTGGCGCCGGCCGGCACCAGGGTGGCAAGCTCCGTGGCCGCGCCGTGAAAGCGCTTGGTCTCACCGGCCAGCGTATAGCGACCGTTGACCGTGTCGCTGACCGCGGCAATCCGGTAGGTGCCGTCGACGGGAAGCTTGAGGTCGAACGAACTCCTGAGCTTGCCGGTATTGAGGTTTTCCGGCGCCACCGCCGAACCGTCTGGCGCGACAATGGCCAGGCCGTCGAGCTTGAGCGGGAACGAGTCCGCCTGGAACAGGTCATCCGATGCCCCGCCATCGATGGTGATGTACGGGCTTTTGCCGTCGACCTGGGTCGAGGACGGCATCAGCCACGAGCGGTGCGCCTGGGCGCCAAAAGGCAAGGCGGCAAGCGCCAAAATCAGCAAGGCAGGGCGGATCAGCTGTCTCATCGGTTTTTCTCCCGGATCGTCAATAGAGGTCGCGGCGGTAGCGGCCGTCGGTAATGGCGCGGTCGGTCCACGCGTCGCCCATCAGGCGTCGCAGGGCTTTCTCGACGGCGCGGCCCATGTCGAGCCCGCCGCACACCATGACGGCGCCGTCGTGGATCAGGTGATCGCAGACGCGTGCCCCTTCGGCGGCAAGCCCGTCCTGGACGTAGCGGCCATCGCCGGCGTCCGGCTGCGAAAAAGCCAGGGACAGCCGGGCGATCGTTCCGTCGTTTTGCAGGGCTTCGAGCTCGCGGACCAGGGCGCCGTCGCGCAGCGGGTGACGCTCACCGTAGACGACCCAGGCCTTGCGCTTCCCCGACGACAGGATGTGCGGCCGCAGGCCCGCCAGGCCTGAACCGGCGCCGATGAGCAGCAACTGCCCATCGCCTGCAGGTGCATGGAAGCCGACATGTGTCTTCAATCGCAGGCCGATCGTGTCGCCCGGTTCCATATCGTATAGCAGCAGGCCCGATCCATGGCCCAAGAGGCCCTCGGGAGACCGGACTTCGCGGACATAGAGGCTCAGATGACCTTCTTGCGGAAGGGAGGCGATCGAATAGTCACGCAGATGACCGTCGCGCGTCACGACTTCAACCAGATCGCCAGCGGCCCAGCTCTGCGGCTCAAGCGCGCTGAAGGTCAGGCGGAACAGCGGCGACGGCCCTCCGGGATTGAGGCGTTCGCGAGTCTCCAGCGTCCATAGGGGCGGCGGCGCTTCGGCGGCGGTGGCGGTCCCGCCGAGGTGGGCGACCTGCATCTCCCACTGATCGAGCGTGTCACGGTCGAGATCGTCGGCGGTCAGGCAGGGGCCCAAGGGCTTGGCGCCGCAAGCCTCAAGCCAGGCGTGCAGGCGCAGGCCGAAGGCGCAAAACGGGTCGTATTTGCGATCGCCCAAGGCCAGGACGGCGAAGGTCTGGCCGGACAGGTCGGGACGTGTGTCGAACCAGCGGGCCTCGAAGGCGCGGGCGTCGTCCGGCGCATCGCCGTCACCGGTGGTCGAGGCAACGAACAGGATGGTCTTGGCGGCGGCCATGTCGGCCGGACTAATCTTGACCAGGGACGCCACGCGCGCCTCGATGCCGCCGGCGGCCAATTCCGCCTGGCTGCGGCGGGCTATGGCTTCGGCCTGGCCGGTCTGCGAGGCGTAAACGACCAGGACGTCGCAGGCGGTGACGGCGGCGCGGCCGCGCGGGCGCAGGCTGAGCCGGCAGACGACCGCAAAGAGCAGGACGGCCGCGCTGCTCCACAGCCAATGCGACATCTCGCCGGTCGGGGCGCCGAAAAGCGTCATTCCCCGCCCTCCGCCCAGGCCGCCAGGCGCGGGCTGAGCACGGTCCGGATCGCGCTGTCCTCGCGGACGCGCAGCAGGCAGGGGATGGCGTGCGTCTCGGCAAAGGCCAAAGCACGGCTTTCGCCCATGACGATCAGCGCCGTGGCCAGGGCGTCGGCGCGCCAGCAGGTCCGGTCGAAGACGGTGGCCGAAGCGATGTTTGATTGGGTCGGCGCCTGCAGGGCGGCGTCGATAGTATGCGAATAGAGCCGGCCCCCGTGGGTAAAGGCGCGTCGCCCGTCGCCGGAGGTTGCGACGGCCCAGTCGCACAGCGCCACCCGCGACCCGTCGTCTTCGACACCGACCCACCACGGCTGGCCGTCGGGCTGGACGCCGAAGCCTTTCAGTTCGCCGCCGATCTCGACCAGGGCCGCGGTCACGCCGGGCTCAGCGCGGACAAGGTCGCAAAGCGCGTCGACGGCGTATCCCTTGGCAATGCCGCAGAGGTCCAGGCGCAGGCCCTGGGGACGCTCCAAGCCCTCGGGCACGAGCGTCATATCGCGCCAACCCTGGCGCGCGAGGTCCGAGAGGGCTCGGGTTTCCGGCAAGCCCGGTACCACCGTGCGCGCGCCGAAACCCCACAATTCCACCGCATCGAGCACGCCGGGGTCGAAGGCGCCATCGGTCAGGCGCGCGACGTCGAGCGCGCCGGCGACGACGGCGCGCAGCATGGCGGGCAGGGCGACCGGCTTGCCCGCCGGCGCCTGGTTAATCCGCGTCAGGTGCGAGTCGGCCCGATAGGGGCTCATCTCGGCATCGATCTGCGCCAGCTTGGCCTGGCACCGGGCGCGTAGCAGGTCGCTATTCTTGAACGTGGCAGGATCGGCACACAGCCGCACGCGCCAGGTCGTGGCGAACGCCTCACCGCCAAAGCTCAAGCGTCGCGCCGCGGGATGAAGCGGCGGCGGCGTGTCGAGCTCGGGGATGATGACGAGGGTTTCGGTCATGCTTACGGCTTATAAGCGACCTTGACGTCGCCCAGCTCGCCGTCGCCGTTGGTCGCGCCATTGAAAACCTTGCCGTTCCACGCGAAGGGGATTTTGACCAGGTCGTGGCCGCCGTTTTCACGGGCGGCTTCGACGACCATCTGGTAGGCGCCGGGCTTCAGGTCCTTGAAGGCGGACGCCGCACTGTCGATCGTCAGGGTCTGGCGGCCGGGCGCGCGTGTCGCCCCGGTCAGGCCGTCGACCGGCAGGGTCAGGTCGCGGCCGCTCTTGCGCCACCAGGTGCGCAGCTCCTTCAGCCACTTCTGGCCGCCGTCATTGGGCTTCCTGACGTCGTACCAGACGAAGACATTGCCGGCATGGGTGCCGTCGGTCGTCTCGATCCAGCCGGCGACGTAGGGCTTGTGATATTCGGCGACCTTTTGCGTCGGCAGCGTGATGTCGAGGGTCAGTTGGCCGGCCTGCGCCTGCGCCGCCAAACCCGAGGCCAGCAGGACGCCGCCGCTGATAAATGCGTGTTTCGAGACCATGCGGGATCCTTTATGCGTGGACAAAAATCATGAAGATGATGAAGGGCAGCAGGAGGCCTAGCGCGACCAGCGGCCAGGTGACGCGGCGGTTCTTTTCGTAGAGCCACAAAAGGCCCAGCCCCGTCAGGGCGAAGACGACGCAGGCGAGCGCGATCAGGTCGATGAACAGGCCCCAGGCCGGCCCGGCGTGGCGGCCCTTGTGCAGGTCGTTGAGGAGGGCGACCAGGCCGCGGTCGGTGCGCTCATAGGTGACATGGCCGTCCATCTCGATCGTCACCGAGGCGTCGACACCGGGCGTCGTCAGGTCGACATAGATTTCACCATCCTGGACCTGGGCCGGCACGGCGCCGACGTCGGCGCCGGTCAAGGCGCGCACCGCCGCGCGCAAGCCGGCCGGCAAGGCGTGCTTGTCGGCAACCGTCTTGAGCCCGTCGATATCCGCCGCCGGCAGGGTTTTCTCGATGTGCGTGGTCTTCGGCCTGGCTTCGATCTGGCTGGCGTGGTTCAGCGTGAAGCCGGTCACGGCGAACAGCAACAACCCGCTCAGGCACAGGGCCGAGCTGATCCAGTGCCATTGGCGCAGTTGGTTGCGCCAGAACGGCGACAGGACGGAAGGGCGATCGGGCATGGATGCTTATGCGAATTAAAGTGATAATCATTCGCAATAACGAGCGCATTGCCCGTTGGCAAGTGTGTTTTCCGTCCTCTGCCTATACGAAATGGCTAAGTATCAGGACAAAGATCAGGCCGAAGATGCCGACCAGGCCTTCCATCAGGGTCCACGAGCGCAGGGTGTCCTTGATCGACAGGCCGAAATATTCCTTGAACATCCAGAAGCCGGAATCGTTGACGTGGCTGAACATCAAGGAGCCCGCGCCGACGGCCAGCACCATCAGGTTGGGATTGACGCCCGAGGTGTGGACGACCGGCGCCACCAGGCTGGCCGCGGTCAGGCCGGCAACCGTGGCCGAGCCCAGGGAGACGCGGATGATGCCGGCGATCAGCCATCCCAGGACCAGGGGCGGGATGGGCAAATTGCCGAGGATATGGCCCAGCTGGTCCGACACGCCACCGTCGACGAAGATCTGCTTGAGCGCGCCGGCGCCGGCGATGATCAGCAGGATCGGCGCGATGTCGCGCAGCGCGCCGGCGGTGCTTTCCATCAGTTTCGGTACGCTGACGCCGCGCGCGGTGCCCAGCGTGATGCAGGCGATCACCAGGGCGACCAGCATGACGACCATCGGATCGGCCAGCAGGGCAATCAGCGGCTTGTACTTCGCGTCGATGCCGCCGGCGAAGGTGAGCGCGGTCGTCGCGGTCAGCAGGATAACCGGCAGCAGGGCGGTCACGAAGCTGGTCATGGTCCCCGGCAACTGGTCCTCGGCCAGGGGCTTGGCCATGAAGACATCGGCCGGCTTGGCCTGGATATTCTTGACCGTCATGGCGAACAGCGGGCCCGCGACGATCAGGGTCGGAATGCCGACGATCAGCCCATAGATCAGGGTCAGGCCCATATTGGCGCCGAAGATCGGGATGATGGCGGTGGGCGAGGGGTGCGGCGGCAGGAAGCCGTGGGCGATCGACAGCCCGGCCATCAGCGGCACGGCCAGGTAAACGAGAGGCTTTCCCGACTGATAGAACAGCGAAAAGACCAGGGGCACCAGCAGGACGAAGCCGACATTGTAGAACAGCGGAATGCCGATGATAAAGCCGGTGACGGCCAGGGCCACGCTCATGCGCGGCGCACCGAAACCCTTGATCAGGGAGGAGGCGATCCTTTGTGCCGCGCCCGAGTCGGCGATCAGCTTGCCGAATATGGCGCCCAGCCCGATCAACACGGCCAGCGATCCGACCATGTCGCCTATGCCCTTGGAGACCGACTTGGAGATCATGTCCAGCGGCATGTGCAGCAACAGGGCGGCCATCAGCGAGGCAATGACGAAGGCGATCAGCGGCTGGACCTTGGCCCAGGCGATCATCAGGATCAGGGAGACAACGGACAGGCCGACGACGACCAGGGCCCAATCCGGGGCGGAAATCCCAAACAAAACAGCGTCTCCCTTGTGTCCTCGTTCGTTGGTTTGACCTTACGGAAGAAATGGTCCGTGGGCAATTGTCATTCCCGGCCTTTCTTGAGGCCGGGAGCGCGCGACCGCGCGCCGCCGCTCGTGCGGTGAGTGGTACCGCCGAGGACTCGCGGCGCTTGGGCGCGCATAATCATTTCCTTATCTTCGGGCTTGTGACGCTGGGCAAAAACTTGCGCGCACAAGGTTATGGTGCGCCGCGAACATTCGCCCCGGGAGTGCCCCATGTCCGACGATCAAGCCGTCTCCATCACCAGCAATCCCAATCCCAACCACGGCCAGCCCGAAGCGGCGTCCGAGGAGGTGGTGCAGCAGCAGGGCCGCTATGCCGTCGACCAACTGGTCTTCGTGCCCGACGACATTGACCTGTCGAAGTCGCCCTTGGCCGGGCAGTTCGACGCGGAAACCTTTGTGCTGGGCGCCTTCAATCCCGGGCTGACGCGGCTGCCCAACGGCAATCTGCTAATGATGGTGCGCGTCGCCGAAGCGCTGAAAAAGCCGATCTTCGACGGCCACGTCCACGCTATCCGTTGGGAGGGCGAAGAGGGCACCAAGGGGCGCTACGTGTTGGACGCCTGGCAGCTCGAAATGGCCGACACGGCCGATCCGCGCAAGTTCATGCTGCGTAGCGGCGGCTGGAAGATCATGGCCCTGACCTCGCTGTCGTGGATTTTGCCGGTCGAGCTGTCACCGGACGGGCTGGAACGCGTCAAGATCCACTATGACAAGGCGGTATCGCCGGAAAACAGCCTGCAATCCTACGGTGTCGAGGACCCGCGCGTCAGCAAGGTGGGCGACCGCTGGATGATGACCACCTGTTCGGTGTCGCCCGAGCGTCATTCGACGACGCTCTATACCTCCGACAACGGGCTCGACTGGACATTCGAAGACATCGTGCTGGACCACCAGAACAAGGACATGCTGATCTTCGAAGGCAAGGTCCGCGACCAGTATTGGGCACAGACGCGGCCTTTGGGCGATCTCTATTTCGCCTATCCGCCGGGCAGCGAATGGCGCGCCGGGCCGGCGATCAACCTGGCCCATTCCAAGGACGGGGTCTTTTGGAAACCCTACGGCAAGCCCGGTATCCGGCCGCATTCCGGCACGGTGGCGACCGCGCGCATGGGGGGCGGCACGCCGCCGATCCTGACGGATGACGGCTGGCTGACCCTGTGGCACGGGGTCGAACCCAAGGAAATCGTCGGTATCTATCGCACCTACTGGTCCGTGCTCGACAAGGACGAACCGTCGAAAGTGCTGAAGAGCGATCATACGCCGCTGATCGAGGCCAATCCGGAGCTGACCCGGCCGCTGGAGCACCAGATGTACATCCGCGACGTCGTCTTCACGACGGGCATCGCCGACGGTGGCGACCACTATATCGTCGCCTCGGGCGAGGCGGATCTGGCCTGTCGCATCACGCATATCCCGAAGTCTGCGTTCAAGTGATTTGCGGCGGCCGCTCGATCTGCTAGCTACGCGGCTATGATCACCGTTTACATCGATGCCGACGCCTGTCCGGTCAAGGACGAGACCTACAAGGTCGCCGAGCGTTACAAGCTCAAGACCTTCGTGGTGTCCAACAGCTTTATCCAGATTCCCAAGTCGTCGATGATCGCGCGCATGATCGTCGACGCCGGGCCCGATGTCGCCGACGACTGGATCGCCGAGCAGGTCGTCGCCGGTGATGTCGTCATCACCAACGATATCCCGCTGGCCGATCGCGTCCTGGCCAAAGGCGGTCATGCCATCGCGCCGAATGGCCGGGCTTTTACACCGGACTCGATCGGCGCCGCCCTGGCGCAGCGGGCGATCATGGAGCATATCCGCTCGACCGGCGAGATTACCGGCGGGCCGCCGCCCTTTTCCAACGCCAATCGCTCGCAATTCCTGCAGACCCTGGACCAGGTCATTTCCCGCGAGCAGAGAATGCGGCGTTAGCTCCTCAAAGACCCAAATTTAATTTGGGTCTGGCCCGATTTTTCATGATTTGCACCGCCCGGGCGGCCGGTGCTATCGTCCCTCGCGCAAGCCCAGAAAAAAGCCTTTTATCCGAGGGGCTTTTTATCCGCTCCCGTCATTGAGAACAACCGTGCCGCGCGAGATCTGATCGATCTCGCGTCAAGCTGGGTTATGCCCTTCGTCCGTTCCGGACGAAGACTGTCCGTCTGCCTTATGAACGTCATGCCCGCCGAACCGTCTATCGTATTCAACGATGTCAACGAACGTCAGGGGACGTTCAATCGCCGCACCTTCCTCATGGGCGGCGTGGTGGCGTTCGGCCTGTTCGCCCTGACGGGGCGGTTGGTCCATCTGCAGATGCTTCAGGGCGGCAAGTACCAGAAGCTGGCCGCCAGCAACCAGTTCAACTTCCGCCTCGTTCCGCCGCCGCGCGGCCAGATTCTCGACCGCAACGGCAAGCTGATCGCCGGCAACCGGCCAAGCTTTCGCGTGTTGATCCAGACCAATGAGGTCAAGGACGTCGACGATACGCTGGACCAGATCGCCTATATCCTGCCACAGACCCAGACCGCGCGGCGGCGCATCCTGCGCGACATCAACGAGAACCAGCGCTCGACCCCGACCATCGTCGCCGCCGACCTGTCGTGGGAGGACTTCTCCCGGGTCAGCCTCTATGCCGCCGGCATCCCAGGCGTCGTCGCCGATATGAACCAGCTGCGCGCCTACTATTATGGCGGCGCCTTTTCGCACGTCGTCGGCTATGTCTCCAAGGCGTCCGGGGAAGACCTCAAGCGCGAGACGGTGGCGGACGACACCTCGTTTGCCGCCAAGCTGCTGCACGATCCGTCGTTTCGCATCGGCAAGCAGGGCATCGAGAAGGCTTACGACCAACCGTTGCGCGGCAAGCCCGGCGGCCGGCGCGTCGAGGTCAATTCAACCGGTGTCGTGGTGCGTGAAGACCCGGACGGTTCGATCCAGCCGACGGCCGGCCAGGACATTGTCCTGACGCTGGACGCCGATATCCAGCAACGCGCGGTCGACGTCTTCGGCCAGGAGTCGGGCGCCGCGGTGCTGATGAATGTCGAGACCGGCGAGGTCCTGTGCATGGCGTCGTGCCCGGGCTTCGATCCCAACCTGTTCGTCTCGGGCATCCCGTCCGCAGATTACAAGCTGCTGCACGATTATGACCACAATCCGTTGCTCGACAAGGCCCTGACGGCGACGTTTGCGCCCGGCTCGACCTTCAAGACCATGGTGGCTTTAGCGGCCCTGGAAAACGGCTACGACCCCAAGACCGTCCACGTCTGCGCCCGCCATTGGTCGTTCGGCGGCCATACTTTCAGTTGCGACGACGCCCACGGCGCGCTCGACCTGCACGAAGCCATCGTCACCTCGTGCGACATCTATTTCTACCAATGCGCGCTTAGCGTCGGGCCGGACAAGATCGCCACCGTGGCGAAGACCTTTGGCCTGGGCCAGGTCTTCGATATCGGCATCAACGGCCAATCCAAGGGACTGGTGCCCGACACCGCCTGGAAGCGCAGCTACTTCGCCAAACGCAATCCCGCCAATATGAAGTGGTTTCCGGGCGATACCCCGTCCATGGGCATCGGCCAGGGCGCGACCCACATCAACGCCCTGCAGAATTGCGTGATGGTGTCGCGGCTGGCCAACGGCCGCAAGGCGATCCTGCCGCGCCTGGTCAAGTCGGTCGGGGGCGTCGATCAGGCGGCGGGGCAGACCGCGGAGGATCTGCCCTTCAACCCGCAACATATCGACTTCGTGCGTACGGCCATGCAGTCCGTCGTCACCGATCCGCGCGGCACGGCCAGCAAGATCAAGCTGGGCCTCGGCAATGTCGCGATGGCCGGCAAGACGGGAACCGCCCAGCCGCACAGCTATCACGGCGGCATCGGCGTGCATGGCAAACAGGGGCAGTGGAAGGATCGCGACCATGGCTGGTTCGTCGCCTTCGCGCCGGCCGATGCGCCGAAATACGCCGTCGCCGTCATCGTCGAGCACGGCGGCTTCGGCGGGTCTTCTGCCGGGCCCAAGGCGGCCGAAATCATGCGCGTCGCCCTGCTTAAGGACCCGGACATTCGCAAACGCATTGTCGGTCCCGTCACCGACACCGTCGATTTTTCCGACACCGGGGTGAGCAGCGATCCGGATACGGCGGCAGCCTCGGACCTGCCGCAGACCACGACGCCCGATGACGATGAGAGTGACGCCAGCGCCCAATAGACAGGTCTGGCCAATCCTCCGATCCGTGATAATCTGACAAAAAACAGAATGGCAAAAAACCATAACAGGTGAGCGTAATGCGGCAGGATGCGGGGGCGGGGGCAAGTCAGGCCCTGACGAAGGAGAGCGATGCGGATATCGTGCGCTTTCTGCTGCAGGCGCAGTTTTCGGCGACCGCCGACGATGTCGCCGCCGTGCGCCGGCTGGGCTATGCCGGATGGTTGAACGAACAGTTCAAAGCAACGATAAGCCAGACGGGCTCAGGTTGGCTCGACGAGCGCCAGCTGTTCGTGCCGACCAAGGACGGCAACTATTTCAATCCGACCATGGGCGATTGGATGGCCTGGCGCCAGCTGATGGTTGGGCCCGACCAGGTGCGCAAGCGGCTGTCCCTGGCGCTGACGGAGATGTTCGTCGTCTCGCTCGACGCTATCGACGGTTTCTGGCCGCCCTACGTCCTGGCCGGCTACTGGGACATGCTGAACGCCAATGTCTTCGGCAATTTCCGCACGCTGCTCGAGGAAGTGACGCTTAACCCGGCCATGGGGCTTTACCTCAATACGCGCGGCAACCTGCGCGAGGACCCTTCGACCGGCCGCGAGCCCGATGAGAACTATGCGCGCGAGGTGATGCAGCTGTTCACCATCGGGCTTTATGAGCTCAATGCCGACGGTACCCCGCGTCTCGACGCCGACGGCCGCAAGACCGAGACCTATACCCAGGTCGACATCACCAACCTAGCCCACGTCTTTACCGGCTACGACTGGGACTACAGCAAGTGCCTCTATGCCGAAGTGCCGTGGCTGTCCTATCGTATTCCGATGCCCGAATTCACGCGCGGGCACATGGCCTATCATCCGAACCTGCATTCGCCGGCCAGGGTGACCTTTCTCGGCGCCACGATCGAGTCGAATACCGAAGGGCATCATGCGCTGGAGGTCGCGCTCGATGTCCTGTTCAACCACCCCAATACCGGGCCCTTCTTCAGCCGCCAGATGATCCAGCGCCTGGTCACCTCCAACCCGTCGCCGGCCTATGTCGCGCGCGTCGCCAAGGTCTTCGCCGACAATGGCTCGGGCACACGCGGGGATCTCAAGGCTGTGTGGACGGCGATCCTGACCGATCCTGAGGCGCGCGGGCCGATCGACGCCACGGGGACAAAGGGCGGCAAGCTGCGTGAGCCGATCGTCCGCTGGACCCAGTGGGCGCGTATGTTCAAGGTATCGAGCGAGACCGGCAAGTGGGCGGTCGGCAACCTGTCGGGCGGCGACTGGGCGCTGGGGCAAAGCCCGATGCGCTCGCCGTCGGTCTTCAACTTCTTCCGCCCGGGCTATGTGCCGCCGCATACGGCCATCGCCGACGCGGCCCAAGTCGCGCCGGAGTTCCAGATCCACAACGAAAGCACGACGGCCAGCTACATCAACTTCCTGTCGAACACGATCAAGGACGGCCACGCCGACGTCAAGCCGACCTATGCCGAGCTGATGCCGATGGCCCACGATACGGACGGTTTGTTGTCCTGGCTCAACCTCTATTTCTCGGCCAACCAGGTGTCGCCCAAGTCGATCGACCTCATGCGCACGGCGCTTGATGCCACGCCGGTGACCGACGCCAGTCCGGATGCCGACAAACTCAAGCGCATCCACACCGCGATCCTGCTGGTCATGGCCAGCCCTGAATATATTGTGCAGAAGTAAGGGGCGGGGACCATGCGCATCAGTCATATCGACGATTTCAACCGCCGCGCCTTTCTCAAGCGCTGCGCCGCATTGACCGCGGTGGGCGCCGCCGCCCCCTTGGCGCTTAATCTCGCCGCCGCCGGTGAGGCCGCGGCCATGGGCGCGACCGACTACAAGGCCCTGGTCTGCGTCTTCCTTTATGGCGGCAACGACTATGCCAATACCTTCGTGCCCTATGATCTCCCGAACTACGACCGCTATGCGGCGATCCGCGGCGGCGCGGCCGGCCGCAAGAAGGGCGGCATCGCGCTGGGCCACGCCGACCTTGACGCCACGGCGCTTGCGCCGGTGACGCCGCAGACCCTGACCGACGACCTGCAATACGCCCTGGCGCCGGAACTGAAGTCGATGGCCGGGCTGTTCAATACCGGCCACGCCGCGGTGCTGCTGAATGTCGGTCCGCTGCTGACGCCGCTGACGCTGCGCGATTACAAGAGCTCCGACCGCGTCAAGTTTCCGCTGCCACCCAAGCTGTTCTCGCACAATGACCAACAATCGGTGTGGCAGGCCGACGGCAGCGAAGGCGCGACCATCGGCTGGGGCGGCCGCCTTGGCGACCTGGCCCTGTCGGCGAACGGCACCAGCGCCCTGACCTGCGTTTCGGCGGCCGGCAATGCGGTCTTCGTTTCGGGCGCCTCGGCCTTGCAATACGAGATCAGCCCGTCGGGCGCCATTCCGATCTGGCCGGCCAAGGGCGCGGTCTATGGCTCGACGGCGGCCTCCCAAGCCCTGAAGACCCTGATCACCCAGCCCAGCGACAATGTGCTGGAAAACGAGTTCGTCCGCGTGACGCAAAGGTCGATGCAGCTTGAGACCATCGTCAACGGTGCGCTGAAGCCGGTCCAGCTGAAGACGGGCTTTGACGCCGGCGGCAAGAACACCTTGGCCCAGCAATTGCGCGTCGTGGCGCGGCTGATCGGGGCGCGCGAAACCCTGGGCCTGAAGCGGCAGGTCTTTTTCGTCTCGCTGGGCGGCTTCGACAACCATGCCGGCCTGATGGCCAACCATCCGGGGCTGATGGCGCAACTGGACGAAGCCATGGCGGCCTTCTACCAGTCGACCGTCGAGATGGGCGTCGCCGACAAGGTGACGGCCTTTACGGCGTCCGACTTCGGCCGCACCCTGGCGTCGAACGGCGACGGCTCCGACCACGGCTGGGGCGGGCATCACTTCATCGTCGGCGGCGCCGTCAAGGGCGGGCAATTCTACGGCACCGCGCCCAAGGTCAATCTCTATAGCGACGACCAGGTGGGGCAGGGGCGGCTTTTGCCGACGGTGGCGGTCGACCAGATGTCGGCGACCTTGATGCGATGGTTCGGCGTCGCCGACAGCGAACGGCCGATGGTTCTGCCCAATATCGGCCGCTTCGCCGCGCCGGATCTGGGTTTCATGGCCTGAGGCGGGTTCGTTGTGCCAAAATCTGTCAGCAGTGAAAATTTCCCAAGGATTTCTCGGCGAGAACATATTGCGAACTGAGAACAAATGAGGTACGTATGCGTCATCGAAAGCAGAGCAACAATTTCCCTTAGGCTTAAGGGAATCATGCCATAGGAGCGGCCTATTATGTCTCAAGCAGCGTTGAAACTCGTGGGTAAGAACGAATCTGAAAAGCAGCGCGCCCTCGAAGCGGCGCTGGCGCAAATCGACCGGGCCTTCGGTAAAGGCTCGGTGATGAAGCTGGGCTCCAACGGCAGCGTGGTGCAGATCGAATCCATCTCGACGGGCTCGCTGGGCCTCGACATGGCGCTGGGCATCGGCGGCCTGCCCAAGGGCCGCGTCATCGAAATCTACGGTCCGGAATCGTCGGGCAAGACGACCCTGGCCCTGCACACGGTGGCCGAGGTTCAAAAGCTGGGCGGCACGGCGGCCTTCGTCGACGCCGAACACGCGCTCGATCCGTCCTATGCGCAAAAGCTGGGTGTCAATCTCGACGACCTGCTGGTCTCGCAGCCCGACACCGGCGAACAGGCCCTGGAAATCACCGACACCCTGGTGCGTTCGGGCGCCGTCGACATCATCGTCATCGACTCGGTCGCGGCGCTTACGCCGCGCGCCGAAATCGAAGGCGACATGGGCGACAGCCTGCCGGGCCTGCAAGCGCGCCTGATGTCGCAGGCGCTGCGCAAGCTGACCGGTTCGATCTCCAAGTCGAAGTGCATGGTCATCTTCATCAACCAGATCCGCATGAAGATCGGCGTCATGTACGGCTCGCCGGAAACGACGACCGGCGGCAATGCGCTGAAGTTCTACGCCTCGGTCCGTCTCGACATCCGCCGCACCGGCTCGATCAAGGTGCGCGACGAAGTCATCGGCAACAATGTCAAGGTCAAGGTGGTCAAGAACAAGATCGCCCCGCCGTTCCGTGAAGTCGAGTTCGACATCCTCTACGGCCAAGGCATCTCCAAGCTCGGCGAAATCATCGACCTCGGCGTCAAGGCCGGCATCGTCGAAAAGTCGGGTTCCTGGTTCTCCTACAATTCGACGCGTATCGGCCAGGGCCGTGAAAACGCCCGCGAATTCCTCAAGGCCAATCCGGCCATGACGGCGGAAATCGAGAAAGCCATTCGCGACAAGGCCAATGTGCTGTCGGAAGAACTGCTCGGCACGCCGGAGCCCGACGCCAACGAAGGCGACGAGTCGCTCTAAGCTTTAGCTCCAAATCGCTATGCGATTTGGCAAGCGCGCCAATTCTTACTTAGAAAAGATGGGGCGCCCGAGCTTATGCGAGGAGCCATGCGGCGCTTGAGCTAAATAAAAGACCCACAACCGGTATTGCCCACACAATGCCGGTTGCCCAAAGACGCTCCTGCCCAGGAGCGTCTTTTTTTGTATTTGCGACAGCCTTCACAAACCGCTTTGCGCAAGGGGCGGTCGCCTCTATATACGCCCTTTACTTTTGTCACCCTAGTCCGGGCCGATTTCCCATGCCGTCCTTGAACCAGATCCGTCAGACCTTCCTCGATTATTTTGCCAAGCAGGGCCACGAGGTGGTGAGCTCCTCGTCGCTGGTGCCGCAAAACGACCCGACGCTGATGTTCACCAATGCCGGCATGGTGCAGTTCAAGAACGTCTTCACCGGCGCCGAGACGCGGTCCTATAAGCGCGCGACTACCTCGCAGAAGGTCGTGCGCGCCGGCGGCAAGCATAACGACCTCGACAATGTCGGCTATACGGCGCGCCACCACACCTTCTTCGAGATGCTGGGCAACTTCTCCTTCGGCGACTACTTCAAGGCCGAAGCCATCGAATTCGCCTGGAACCTGATCACCAAGGACTACGGCATCGACAAGAACCGGTTGATGGCCACGGTCTATGTCGACGACGACGAGGCGTTCGAACTCTGGAAGAAGATCGCCGGCCTGCCTGAGTCGAAGATTGCCCGCATCAGCGGCAGTGATAACTTCTGGTCGATGGGCGACACCGGTCCGTGCGGCCCGTGCACCGAAATCTTCTACGACCATGGCGATCATATCTGGGGCGGCCCTCCGGGCACGCCGGAAGAGGACGGCGACCGTTTCGTCGAAATCTGGAACCTGGTCTTCATGCAATTCGACCAGCAGCCGGACGGCACGCGCCTGAACCTGCCGAAGCCCTCGATCGACACCGGCATGGGCCTGGAGCGCGTCGCCGCCGTGCTGCAGGGCGTGCACAACAATTACGACATCGACCTGTTCCAGACCCTGATCGGCGCCTCGGTCGCGGCGACCGGCGTGGCGGCCGAGGGCGACGCCCTGCCGTCGCACCGCGTCATCGCCGACCATCTGCGCTCGACCAGCTTCCTGATCGCCGACGGCGTTACCCCGTCGAACGAAGGCCGCGGCTATGTGCTGCGCCGTATCATGCGCCGGGCCATGCGCCACGCCTATCTGCTGGGCGCGCAGGAGCCTTTGTTGCACCGTCTGGCGCCAACCCTGGTCGCCGAAATGGGCGATCATTACGGCGAGCTGAAGCGCGCCGAGGCGGCGATCGTCGAAACCCTGCGCCAGGAAGAGCAACGCTTTCGCGTCACGCTGGGCCGCGGCATGACCCTGCTCGATGAAGCGACGCGCGACCTGAAGGAAGGCGACATCCTTGAAGGCGAAACCGCCTTCAAGCTTTACGACACCTATGGCTTCCCGCTCGATCTGACCCAGGACGCCGTGCGCGCCAAGGGCTTGAGCGTCAATGTCGCCGGCTTCGAAGCGGCGATGGAGCAGCAAAAGGAACGCGGCCGCGCCAACTGGGGCGGTTCGGGTGAAAAGGCCGTGGCGGCCGAGTGGTTCTCGATCAAGGACCAGGTCGGCGCCTCGAAGTTTGTCGGCTATGATGAACTCACGGCCGATGCCAAGCTGCAGGTCCTGGTCGTCGACGGCGAAAGCCTCAAGGAAGCCGTCGCCGGCGACACGGTCGAAGCGGTGTTCGATGTCACACCCTTCTACGCCGAAGGCGGCGGCCAGGCCGGCGATACCGGCGAGGTCGTCTTCGCCAAGGGCCGCGGCCGCGTGCTCGACACGCAAAAGCAGGCCGGCGAGCTGTTCGTCCATCGAATCGAGATCACCGAGGGCTCCGCAAAGGTCGGCGACGCGGTGATGCTGAGCGTCGATGCCCACAAGCGCACCACGACGCGCGCCAACCACTCGGCGGCGCACCTGCTGCACGCGGCCCTGCGCCACGTCCTGGGGCCACACGTCTCGCAAAAGGGCCAACTGGTCGACGCCGAGCGCATGCGCTTCGACTTCAGCCACGGCGGTCCGCTGACGGCTGAGGAACTTGAGCGTATCGAAGGCGAGGTCAATGCCGTCGTCCAGCAGAATGCCGCGTCCTCGACCAAGCTGATGACGCCGGAAAAGGCCATCGAGGCCGGGGCCATGGCCCTGTTCGGCGAAAAATACGGCGATGAGGTTCGCGTCCTGGCCCTGGGTCACGACCTGGAAGGTCACGGCGACTATTCGGTCGAACTGTGCGGCGGCACCCACGTGGCGCGCACCGGCGATATCGCCCTGTTCAAGGTGGTCTCCGAAAGCGGCATCGCCGCCGGCGTGCGCCGCATCGAGGCCCTGACCGGTGAAGCGGCGCGGCACTACCTGCTGGAGCAGGCGGGTGTGGCTCGCGCCCTGGCCGACCAGTTCAAGGTGCCGGTGGCCCAGGTCGAGGCGCGCGTCGAGGCCCTGGTGGCCGAGCGCAAGCGCCTGGAAAAGGAACTGGGCGACGCCAAGCGGGCGCTTGCCGTCGGTGGCGGCGGGGCGGCGGCCGGTCCGGAAGAGATCAACGGCGTCAAGGTGATGGCGCGGGTGTTGGACGGTGTCGGCGGCAAGGACCTGCGTCCGCTGGCCGAAGACTTCAGGAAACAGATCGGCGGCGGCATTGTCGTCCTGATCGGCAAGCTCGATGGCAAGGCGGCCGCCACGGTTGTGGTCACGCCCGACCTGACGGGCCGCTTCAATGCGGCGGAACTGGCCAAGGCGGCGGTGATCGCCATGGGTGGCCAGGGCGCCGGCGGCAAGCCGGACTTCGCCCAGGGCGGCGCGCCGGACGACTCCAAGGCCGAAGCCGGCCTCGAAGCCGTCAAGGCGCTGATCGCGCAGGGATAATTGAAGCCGCTTGTTTCCCTTTCGCCCGCCCCGTTTACGGGGAGGGGGGACCGCCGCGAAGCGGTGGTGGGAGGGGGAACAGGCGATAGGGCTTAGCTTTGCCTGAAGTTGTTGAGGCGTGGATAGGCCAGTGTCCCCCTTCCGTCAGCCGGTCTGCTACGCAGCCGTCTGCCACCTTCCCCGTAAACGGGGCAGGCGGAAGTTTTATCGGCTAGCGAAATCTAAAACGGTTACTCCCCCTCCGCCAAACAGATAGCGGAAAACTTGTTGCCGATCGGGTCGCGGACATAGGCGAGGTAACAGTTCGGGCCGTAGGGTTCGCGAATGCCCGGAGGCCCCTCGCAACTGCCGCCATTGGCCAGGGCCGCTTCGTGAAAAGTCCGAACCGCGGCACGCGATGGCGCCTGAAGCCCGATCATGGCGCCGTTCGAGGCCGCGGCCTCTTCGCCGTTATAGGCCGGGCCAACCCAGATCGTGCCGGGGCCGTCCGGATTGCCGCCGATGGCAAAGCCGGCATGGGTGTCGTTCTCATAGAACTTCGCATAGCCCAGCGCGCCGAGCACGGGCTCGAAGAACTTCAGCGACGTCGCCTTGTCCTTCATGCCGAAGGTCGCATACGCAATCATGGATTTCCTCCTCGTGTAAGGTGCGAGGAACTTAGCCGAGATTTCGAACAAATCAAGAACATATATCCGCGAGCTCTTAAGACCCGGGAGGGAATGAGCTAAGCTGTCAATTGATTCGGTCCGGGGCCGGCTTACGTGGAGGAAAGCGATTGACCTCGTGGCTTCAGCCCAAGCAGGACGCCTTGGCGCGGCTCGACACCTTGCTGGCCGACGCGCCGCGTTCCATCGATGTGCGCTTCGAACGCGCCAGCCTCCTGGCCGAGATGGGACGGACCGAAGAGGCCAAAAGCGCTTATCTCGCCATATTGGCCGACGATCCGACGCATTTCGCCACCCTGATCAATTTCGGCGCCCTGTTGCACGAGGGCGGCTTTATCTCGGCGGCGCGCACGGTCTACCGCCAGGTCGTGGAATATCACCCCTATAATCCGGCCGGGCACGTTAATCTCGGCAATCTGTTGGCCGCCACCGACGCACCCGAGCTGGCGCGAACCCATCTCGAAGTCGCCTTGCGTCTCGACCCGGAGAATCGCGAGGCGCATCGCAGCCTGTCCTACCTGCTGACGGACCTGCGCGAGGAAGCCCAGGCCGAATACCACCGGCACAAGGCCTTCACCGGCCAGGCGCTGAAGACGCAGGCCTATTACGGCAAGCGGGCCCCCATCGACGTGCTGCTACTGGTCTCGGCGCGCGGCGGCATGATCCCGATCGCCCAGCATTTCGATCCGGGCGTCTACCGCGTGATGCTGCTGTTCGTCGAATATCACGATCCGCAGACGCCCCTGCCGGCGCATCATATCCTGTTCAACGCGATCGGTGACGCCGATCTTTGTCCCGGCGCGCTGGAATTGGCCAAGGCCTTGATCGCCGGCGCGCCGGTGATCAATCCACCGGACTGCGTCCTGGCGACGACGCGGCTGAACACGGCGGCGAGGCTCGGCGCGATCGCCAATGTCATTGCGGCGAGAACGGTCCAGATGCGTCGCCAGGCGCTGGCGGGCGACGGTATCGTCACGCCGGGCTTTGCCTATCCCGTGCTGCTGCGCGCCCCGGGCTTCAACACAGGCCGGTTTTTCAAGCGCGCCGCCAGTGCTGCTGACCTTACCCAGGCGCTGGCGGACCTGCCCGGTGACGATGTCCTGCTGATCGAAAACCTGAAGAGCCAAAGCAAGGACGGTCAATTCCGCAAATACCGGGTGATGATCATCGACGGGCGGCTCTATCCCGCTCATATGGCTGTCAGTCCCGATTGGAAGGTACACTATTTCACCTCGGCCATGGCCGATAACGCCGCCTATCGTCGCGAGGAGGCGGCTTTTCTTGCGGATATGCCCGGCGTGCTGGGCAAACGCGCCATGGCGGCGCTGACGGCGATTGCCGCGACGCTCAAGCTCGACTATGCCGGTGTCGATTTCGGCCTGGACGCGCGCGGCCGGCTGCTGCTTTACGAGGCCAATGCCGGCATGGTCCTGGGCAAGCCCAGCCCCGATCCGCGCTTTGCCTATCGCCGGGCCGCCGTCGATGCGATGATCAAGGCCCTGCAAGACCTGTGGGCCAAGGCCGCGTCACCGCTTATCCAGGACGTCCATTAAAATGGCCAATACCGCGCTTTCCGACTATATCGCCGTCACCGACGCCGTGCTGAGCCCCGACCTGTGCGCCGCCCTGATCGCGCGTTTCGAAGCCTCGGACCGGCTTGAAAAGGCCGAGCTCAAGGACGGGTTCAGCTTCACCCAGCTGGATATCACCGCCGCCTGGCCGGACATGCAGGAGATCCTGGTCAAGGTCTTCCTCGAACAGGTCGCGGCCTACCAGCGCCAGGTCGAGGCCTATTTCTGGCCGCCCAGTTTCGGCTTCGAACACCTGCGCATGAAGCGCTACCTGCCCGATGGCCGCGATTGTTTTCCGCCGCATGTCGATGTCATGGGACGCGATGCGGCGCGGCGCTTCCTGGCGGCGATGATCTATCTCAATGCGCCTGAAGCCGGCGAAACGGTGTTCGGGCATTTAGGCGTCAGAATTACCCCGGTGACCGGGCGGATGGTGTGCTTTCCGCCGCTGTGGATGTTCCCGCACGAGGGGTTACCGCCGAAGAACGGCCCGAAATACATCCTGAACACCTATCTCTGCTACCCGGGCTAAGCCCCTAACAGGACGGCAAGCACCGACAGGGTGACCAGGCTGATCAGCGTGCCTTGCGCCACCGTGGTTGCCGCATCCTCGGCCCAGATATCGTAGACGCGCGCCTGGATGAAGATGCTGACCGCGGTCGGGCACGCGGCCATGAAGACGCCGACGCGAAACAGATCGGCCGGCGCGTGGACAAGATAAAGAGCGGCCGCGACCAGGGCCGGCGCCAGGATAATCTTGCCAACCAGGGCGCAGGCGCGCGCGGCGTCGAGCGTCAGGAGCGACCGCCACGGCATCAGGCCGAGCAAACCGCCTAGCGCGACCAAAGCGACCGGCGCCCCGGCCTTGCCGATCAGTTCCATGGCGCTTTCGGCAATCGGCGGAAAACGCACCCCGGCGAACAGGCAGACGACCCCGACCAACGCGCCGATCACCGTCGGGTTGCGCGCCGTGCGCTTGAGCGCCACGGCAATGCCCTGGCCAGACGCCGAGGCGAGCGCCGCGCAGGCCAGGGTAAAACAGATCAGGAAATCGGCGGCGACGAACAGAGGCCCGCTGCGTCCGCCGGCCTGGCCGAACAGCGAAAGCGCGATCGGCACGCCGAGAAAGGCCGAATTATTGACCAGCGCCGCCGAGCCGGACGCCAGGGCCAAGGGACCGGGTACGCGCAGCAGGCGCGCAACCAGGCCGGTTATGACCGCCCCGACGATCAGTGCCGCGATATAGGCGGCGACGGGCGGGGCGATCCCAGCGCCCGGCCTGGGCAACTGACTGAAGGTGACGATGAGCCACAGCGGAAAGCCCAGCCAATAGACAAAGGCGCTCAGTCCGCCGATGCCGTCACGCGTCAATGGCTTCAGGCGTGACAACACAGCGCCCAGCGCGATCAGGGCAAAGAAGACGGCGACTCGGCTGACGGTCTGGAGCATGCGACCGTGTAACGCGGTCTCGCGGCCTTATAAAGCCTAGCCCGCTGGATTCGACGACGAGGACGATGATGTCGCTGCGGCCGCAGAGGGCGGCGTCGGCAGGCCGATATTGACCAGAACCCAGGTCGTCAGGCCGCGACGTTCGAAGGTGAAGGTCGTCGTGCCGCGGACCGGATCAGCGACCGTCAGCCGCGTGCGGCCCAGGCTGAAGAACGAGACATTGGCCATCGGCGCCTTGGTCGGCAGGTCGTCGGCCGTCGTCTTGGGCGCGTCCTTGCCGAAGCCATAGGTCACCGCCAGCAGGGCTTGCGGCGACAGGAAGGTGTTGGGATCGGGCGGGACGATCGTCGACGGCTTGGGCGAATTGGGATTGACCAGGTTGTTGACGGCATTGCCGATCGACTTGCCGATATCCTTGAGCGCGTCGCCGGTGGCGCCGACCGGATCGTTCAGCGCGTCCTTGGCCGGCGGGGCCACGCCGCCCGGACCGGCATCAAGCTGGGCCTTCAGGCTGGCACGCACCAGGTCGAAGTCGACCAGCTTGGCCAGGGCCTCGATATCGTTGCTCTTGCAGGCGCTGCGGATGTCGTAGAAGGCGATGCTCGGTGAGAAATAGAACAGGCCGGCCGCGACCAGCAGCACGACGGCAACGATAAGCGCGAAAATCCGACCCACGAAATCCCCCAAAACAACCCGGATGGTTAACGGCGTTCTAACACGGCCGTGATCGCCTGTCGAAGGCCAAGGCTTCGTTTTCGCCCGACTGTGCCCTACTTGCCTTGCCAGTCGCCGGGGTGGGCGTCGAAATAGGCGATCAACGCATCCGCCGCCTTGGCGTCGTCGCGGATATTGGGGTGACCGTTGCAGCCTGTGTCCGCCATCTGCGGCAGGTGCACCCGGTCGAGCGGCAGGCCCTCGGCCTTCAGTTTGTCGAAGACCTTTTGGGCGCTGGCGGCATAGGCGGCGTCGTCCTCGTGCCACATCATGACGAGCTGCGCCTTCGGATTGGCGGCATGGACCTTTTCGACAAAGGCGACATAGGTCTTTTCGTAATCGGCGGCCATGGCGGCCTCATTGCCCCAGGTCTCGTCGGTACGCACCGGCGTCGAAAAGTCGTTGCCGCCGATGCTGATGACGATGATCTGCGGGTGCCAGTCGGGTTCCACGGCCGCCGTCGGATCGTCGAAAATGGCCCGCGGATACAGCATCGGCATGTGGTACTTGGCGTGTTCCTTGCCGTCGTAATTGCGCACCATGCCCAGGCCGGAGAAGGCGTTGATCTGGTAGTCGGCGTTGAAATGCTTGGCGGTGAGGACACCGAAGCCTTCCTGGGCATCGGTGGTCTCGAAGATTTCGTCCGGTGTGCATTGGGTGAATGCAGAGGTATTGCCGTAGCCGACGGTCAGGCTGTCGCCGATAAATTCGATCTGGCGGGGGGGCGAAGCGGCCGGCGGCGCGAGGAGCGCCCGGAAACCGTAGAAGTGACCGGTGGCGTATTGGGTTTCCGAACGCTTTTCGAGGCGGATGGTGTGTATTCCCGTGCCTTGCGCGCCGACGGTGATTGTGGTGGCCCCCGGCTTGCGCAGGATCATCACGGGCTTTCCGTCGACGATGACGTTGAAATTATTGGCGCTATCGTCGAAGGCCAGGCTGACGGAGTTACCGCGAAAGGTGGACTCGAAATAGACGCCCGGCCATTGGTACGAATAGCCGATGGCCTCTTTGCGCACCTTGCCGCCGACATGCATCGGCAAGAAGTGCGGAGATTGTCCGCGGGATTCGGGGTCGCCGAACCCTTCTGAATGGGGCAAGGCTTGGGCCTGCGCCATGATCGGCATGGCGGCCATGGTCGCTGCCAGCAGGTACGATTTCCACATATCATCCTCCCCGTTTGCGTACGATCTAACGATTTGACGCACGCGGCGTCAATGCCCCTGCCACAGCTCCGGATGATGGTCGATATAGTCGACATAGAGCTGGGCAATCGTCGCATCGTCGCGCGTGTTCGGATGCCGGTCGCAGGCGGTGCGCTGCATCGCCGGCCAGTTGATGCGGTCGATGCCGGTGACGCCATCGCTTTTCAGATCGGCGAAAACGCTGTCGACAAGCGAAGGCAGGAAGGGGATCTTGTCCGTCGTCGTGCTGAGCAGGATTTCGGCCTTGGGATAACGCACCCGCAAGGCTTTGACGAAGGCGACATAGCTTGTCCGGTAGTCGAGGATCAGGCTGGTCGTGTCCGGCCATTTTTCGCCGGCCTGCACAGGGGAATTGAAGTCGTTGCCGCCGAGATTGACGACAATGATCTGCGGCGCCCAAGGCGAGGGATCCTGGCTTTTCGGATCGTCGAGGACGGCGCGCCCGATGAGATCGGTGATGTGGAAGGCCGGATCGCGGCCGCCGCTGTTGCGCACCAAGCCGGCGCCGGAATAGGCCTCGATGCGGTAATCCGCATCGTAATGCTTGGCGATCACCGGCCCGAAGGCTTCCTGCGTGTCGGTGGTCTCGAAGACATCGTCGCCGTGGCAATCGCCGAACGCCGAGGTATTGCCGTAACCGGCGGTCAGTGAGTCGCCGATGAACTCGATCTGGCGGGTGCGGGCAGGGGGCGCCAGACGAACGTCAGCGGCGCTCGGCACCGCAAAACCGATGAAGCGGCCGGTGGCGTGCTGGGTTTCCGAGCGCTTTTCGATGCGGATGCTGTGCGGACCGGGACCGAGATTGTCGAGGGTGATGGTTGTCTGGCCCGGCTTCTTTGCAACCGTCCGGTTGCGGCCATCGACCAGAATGTTGAAGTTATTGGCATCGTCGTCGAAGCGCACAATGACTTCGGGACCGGTGAATTGGGCCTCGAAATAGATACCCGGCCACTGGTACGCCTTGCCGCCTGTGGCGTCCACAACCTGGCCGCCGACATGCATGGGCAGAATGTTTTCCGCGCTTGCCGCCGTCGAAAGCAGCATAAAGCCGCCGATAAACCCAAGCCACTTGCGCATTCCGCCCTCCCTCGTCGCGGCGATCTAACGCCTGCCGGCCGGGAAAGACAAGCTACACTTGCCGCGTAATCAGTTGATGGACATAGCTCAGCTTGGCGGTGATCGCCGGTGTCAGGATGAACGGATAGAGGTCGCGCTCGCCCATCGAATGGTGGATCGAGTTCATCGCCACGCTCAGCGGGATCCAGATCTCGGCGATCTTGTTGAAGTCGAGCACCGCATAGGGATCGAAATGCGCGTCCGCCGACAGCTCCTTGTGGCTCTGTGGCGCAAGCGCAATGCCGTAGATATGCGCCGTCTCCAGTGAATCGACGATGTGCAGCACGTGGGCGAAGCACTCGGCGAAGTCTTCCCACGGATGGGTCGTGGCGTAGTAGCTGATATAGTTGGATCCCCAGCCTGGCGCCGGTCCATTATGATAATGGTCATCCAGGGCTTCCTGGTAGTCGCGCGTATCGTCGCCGAAGATGGCGCGAAAGCTGTCCAGCTTATTGTGGTCGCGGACCAGCTTGTTCCAGATGAAGTGGCCGGTCTCGTGGCGGAAATGGCCGAGCAGGGTACGGTAAGGTTCGTTCAACTGCTCGCGCATCTGTTCACGCGTCAAATCGTCGGCCTCGGCGGCGCGAATGACGATGCGCCCTTCGTCATGGCCGATCAAGGCCGGCTTGCACGAGCCGTCGGCCAAGATCTCATCGTCCTTCAGGTCGAAGATCAGGCCGCCTTGCGGGTCTTCCTGGCGCGTCGGCCGCGGCAGGTCCCAGCGCAGGAAGGAATAGAAGAGGTGCCGCTGCGCTTCGCAAATGGCGCGCCAGCGTTTCAGCCCGACCTCGGTCGTCGGATCGGGCACCAGGCCGTTGTGCCGGCAGCACTGGCAGAACGGCTGCTCGCTATCGGCGGGCACCAGCCAGTTGCAGATGTCCCACGCCGCATTGGGGCAGAAGCGATAGGCGAACTGCTGCTGGTCCAGACGCCGCCAGCGTTCACCATCCGCGTCCAGCGTCACCGTATGCATGCTCAGCGCCTCGGGCACGAAGCCCAGGCGAAAGCCGCAATTGATGCAGGTGCGGTTGTCGAAGTGGATGGCGTTGCCGCAATTGTCGCAACGATAGAGTCTCATGCTTGGTCCCCGGATGAGCCGGCGCGGCGTCCGCTCGCCTTAACGACCCTGCCAGATATCGGGATGCTGGTCGATAAAGGCGATCAGTTCCTGCGATACCGTGCGGTCGTCATCGGTGTTCGGATGGCCGTCGCAGCCGCCGAACTTGAGCCCGGTCATCGGTAAGAAAGCGATACGCTGTTCGCCCCCGGCATTTAAGGCGGCGATCACCTTGTTGATTTCGCCCGGCATTTCGCCGTGGAATTGGTCGGCCGCCATCAGGATGAAGAAGGCCTTGGGGTTCCGGGCGCGCAGGTCCCGGACGAACTTGACATAGGTCGCTTCATAATCGGCGTGCAGGTCGTCGCGCGTCTTCCACTTTTCGCCGTCGTGCAGCGGTGTCGAAAAGTCGTTGGTGCCCAGGCCGATGGCGATGATCTGCGGTTGCCACCTGGGATCGTTATACGGCGTCGTATGGTCGAGCAGTGTATAGCCATAGGCTTGCGGCAGGGTGTCGCCAGGAAAACCGCCGTAATTGCGCACGATGCCACGGCCGGAAATGGCGTTGATCTGGTACTCCGCCGCGTAATGATCGGCGACCAGCGGCCCGAACGCTTGCGAGGTATCGGTGGTCGCCCAGACCTCGTCACGCGTGCATTTGGTCGTGTCGGACCTATTGCCGTAGCCTACCGTATAGCTGTCGCCGATAAATTCGATGGTGTGGGCACGCGGAACGCGCATGGCGGGCGATGGAGCGCCCGGCGGGAGGGCGAAGCCCAGGAAGGTGGCCGGACCGCCCTGGCTTTCCGTCGCCTTTTCCACACGGATATTGTGCGGCCCCGCGCCAAAGCCGGACAGGCGGACCTGTGTGTGGCCAGGCTTGGTTTCGGTGTCGACCAGCTTCTGGTCGATATAGATGTGCAGCTTGTTGACCGTATCGTCGAAGCCAAGCGTGATTTCGGGCGCGTTGAACGCTTCCTCCCAATAGGTGCCGGGCCATTGGTGCTCGGAGCCGTGGCCGCCGGCAACCACTTTCACACGCCCGCCGGGATAGTAGTTGGAAAACGCCGAGGGCGGCAAGGTCAGCGGGTTGCGCTCGATCGTGACGGTCTGGGCTATGGCCGGCACGGCTGTCACGGAGAGAAGGCCCAGGAGGCAGGGCATGAGCGTCTTGCGCATGGCGTTTCCTCGATTATCAAATATCGTAATTTGAAAGACTTATTTCAGCCTATCACGCGCCGGGCAACACAAAAGCTTATGGCGCGGGCTCGACCTGGACGGTGCAATGAGCCTTGTAGGGATAAAACGCAATCTGGCGGAAGACGTGGCCGGTCCATAGCAGGTAGGTATAGTCTTCGCGTTTGGGCTTTTCGTTCGGCGCGCCGAGCATGACCAGCAGCCGGCTGTCGGGCCGGTAGATCAGCGGGGCGTCCGGAACGTGGAACAGGTCGAGGTCGCCGTAGTTGTGATCGTCCGCCATAACGACCTGGCCGCTTTTCAAATCGACCATCCCCCAACTGATGCAACTGGTGCCGCAGCCCCAGCCGGCGATGTGGTAATGGCCCGCAAAGTCGGGCTTGCCCTGGGATTGCGTCCGCAACTGGGTGCGAAACACTCGCGCCATGTGTGTCGCCAGGACGGGCGCCGCCGGCTTGCCCTGCCAGAGTGGTCCGGCTGGGTACTGCGCAAAGGTCGGCGCGTGGGCAGGCAGGGACGCGGTCAGCAGGCACTGCGGCGGATCGTCATCGGCTTGGGCAGCGCCTGCCACAGCGATCGCCGTTGCGCACAAAAAAGCCGCCGTCCGAAGCATGGTTCCCTCCCTCGATCGGAAAGGCTTAGCCCCGGCCGGCGGCCGTTTCAATTCAACGATTTGCGAGCGCGAATTACGCCGCCGCCATCGCCTTGGTCAGGTTTTCGCTGATCTTGTCGAGGAAGCCCTCGGTGGTCAGCCACGATTGCTTGTCGCCGACCAGCAGCGCCAGGTCCTTGGTCATGAAGCCGGCTTCGACCGTGTCGACGCAGACCTTTTCCAGGGTCGAGGCGAAGCGGGCCAGTTCGTCATTGCCGTCGAGCTTGGCGCGGTGCGACAGGCCTTGCGTCCAGGCGAAGATCGAAGCCATCGAGTTGGTCGAGGTGGCTTCGCCCTTTTGATGCTGGCGATAGTGGCGGGTGACGGTGCCGTGAGCGGCTTCGGCTTCCATGATCTTGCCGTCCGGCGTGACCAGGGCCGAGGTCATCAGGCCCAGCGAGCCATAGCCTTGCGCGACCGTGTCGGATTGCACGTCGCCGTCGTAGTTCTTGCACGCCCAGACATAGCCGCCGGACCACTTCAGTGCCGCGGCGACCATGTCGTCGATCAGGCGGTGTTCGTAGTGCAGGCCGGCTTCCTTGAACTTCGTCGCGTATTCGGCGTCGTAGATTTCCTGGAAGATGTCCTTGAAGCGGCCGTCATAGGCCTTCAGGATGGTGTTCTTGGTCGACAGGTAGACCGGATAGTTGCGCGCCAGGCCGTAAGCGAACGAGGCATGGGCGAAGTCGCGGATCGACGCGTCGAGATTGTACATGCCCATGGCCACGCCCGAGCCCGGGAATTGGAACACTTCGTATTCCTGGACCTTGCCGTCGTCGCCTTCGAACTTCATCGTCAGCTTGCCGGGGCCGGGCACCAAAAAGTCGGTCGCCTTGTACTGGTCGCCGAAGGCATGACGGCCGACGACGATCGGCTGGGTCCAGCCCGGAACCAGGCGCGGCACGTTGGTGCAGATGATCGGCTCGCGGAAGACGACGCCGCCCAGGATGTTGCGGATGGTGCCGTTGGGGCTCTTCCACATCTTCTTGAGATTGAATTCCTTCACGCGGGCTTCGTCCGGCGTGATGGTGGCGCACTTGACGCCGACGCCGCACTTTTGAATGGCGTGGGCCGCGTCGATGGTGACCTGGTCATCGGTGGCGTCGCGATGTTCGATGCCGAGATCGTAATACTGCAACTCGATGTCGAGGTAAGGGTGGATCAGCTTGTCCTTGATCCACTGCCAGATGATGCGGGTCATTTCGTCGCCGTCGATATCGACGACGGGGTTTGCCACCTTGATTTTGGCCATCGGGGAAGTCCTTGTATAGGAGCCTGCGCAGGCCATGGGACACACAGGGTCGGCACGGCCGCGAACCGGCCGTCTATAGACGAATTGGTCACGGGTGCAAACAGGTCAAATTCAGTCGGATGACGGGCTTTGACGTGCGGCGCCGCGGAGCTATAAGCGCCCCATGAAAGACAAGCGTTCCGCCCCGCCGCTCGATCCGGCGCTCACCCTGCCGTGCGTCATCCTCGACAAGCCGCAACTGGCCGACAATATCGGCTCGGTTGCCCGCGTCATGGCCAATTTCGGCCTGAATGAACTGCGCCTGGTCGCCCCGCGCGACGGCTGGCCGCAGGATCGGGCCTGGGCGACGTGCTCGGGCGCCAACTGGCCGCTGGAAGGCGCGAAGGTTTTCGACACCGTCGCCGACGCCATTGCCGACCTGAAAACCGTCTATGCCACGACCGCCCGGCCACGCGAGACACAGCTTCCCATTATTACCCCGCGCCAGGCGGCGGCCGACGCCTATGGCTGGGCCGGGCAACACTTGAAGACCGGCCTGTTGTTCGGCGCCGAGCGCGCCGGGCTTGAGACCATGGACATCGCGCTTTGCCAGTCGATCATCACCATCCCGGTCGATCCGCATTTCCAATCGCTGAACCTGGCCCAGGCGGTCAATATCGTGCTCTATGAGTGGCGGCTGCAGATCATGGACGCGCCCAAGGCCGCCTTTACCCAGAACATGGATCCGCCGGCCGACCTGGAATTCGTGCAAGGCCTCTATGGCCAGCTCGAGGACGAGCTGGAAAAGTCGGGCTTCTTCTTTCCGCCGGAAAAGAAGGATTCGATGGTGCGTAACCTGCGCGTGGCGCTGGGCCGGGCGCACTTTACGGCGCAGGAGGTGCGCACCTTCCGCGGCGTGGTCACCGCGCTGACGAAGGGCAGGGGACGGGTGCTGGCCAAATTGGCCGGCAAGGGCGAAGATCAGGTTTGACCTCGCCACCAACGTGCGCTTAACTGCCTTTCGTGAAATTTTGGGTTGTTTTGGGGGCGGACATGCGGCGCGAGGTTGCTTTCATTGTCACGACTGGACTGGTCCTGGCCTTGGCTGCCCAATCCAAAGCCCAGGCGTTGCCGCCCTATGACGGCACCGGCAGCGTCAATGTCCCCGAAGCTTTCGACAAGCCCGACGAAGCCGCGGCCGAGGCGGCGAAGAGCGCGGCCGACCGCGACCATGAACGGCAAGACCTGGCGGGGCAGGTCGCCGCCGGCAAGGTTGCGGCTATGGTCGCCTTGGCCGGCAAATATGAATTTGGTGATGAGCATAACGCGCCGGACGCGGTCGCGGCGCTCGGCCTCTATGAAAAGGCAGCGAACGCGGGCAACGGGGTCGGCCTCGGCCGGTTATGCGTCGCCTATATTCTGGGCGAAGGGCGAGCGCAGGATACGGCCAAGGGGCTAAGTTATTGCAACCAATTGACCGACGATAGTCCGGCCGCGCTGTTTGCCAAGGGCTACACCACGCGTGACGGCAAGGGCGGCCCGGCGGACGCGGCGGCGGCGGCGCTGTTCGTGCGGGCGGTCAATGGCGGCAGTGGTGCTGCGGCCGACCAACTGGGGCGTGACGCCTTGGCGGCCGGCAAGCCCGAGGCGGCGCGCGACTGGTTCCGCAAGGGCGTGTTCCGCGGATCCGTCGATGCGCTCGACGATATGGCGCGCCTGGTCGAGGCCGGTCAGGGCGGACCGCAGGACAAGGCGGAGGCTTACTGGCTCTACGTCAATGCCGCGCGCCACGGCAACGCCCATGCCCAGACCTGGGTCGCCGCCCTGCCGGCGACGGCCGAGCCTTTGAAACGGATCGTCCTCAAGAAAGGCAAGATCGTGATGCCGATGAGCGTCCTTCGCACGGACGGCAAAGGGGCTCAAAAGGCGGTGTCGGTCGATCCCAACGGTATTTTCCACGACTTGCAGGGATATTATCCGCGGTCCGCCTTCGAACATCACATCAGCGGCTATTCGGCGATCGATTGCTATGTGAACTCAGCCAACCGCGTCGATGCCTGTTGGTTGCGGCGCGAGGATCCGCCAGGCTATGAATTCGGCCACGTCCTGGAAAATATCTACGAAGGCGTGGTGACGGTCGCGGAAAAGGATGCCGCCGGCCTGCCGACGGCCAACCGCGTGTTTCTCATGGCGATCAAATGGCGTGTCTGGGGAGGCTAGGCCGCCAGCCGCGCTTTTGGCATTGATACATAGAGGTATCTTCCGATAGCCTCAGCGACCATGCTGTACCTGATCCTCAAGGCCGCCATTTCCGGCATCATTATCGCCGCCGTGTCGGAAATCGCCAAGCGTTGGCCGGGTTTCGGCGCCCTGGTCGCGTCGCTGCCCC
>FTKM01003996.1_pt1:0-2500 | contig 57103 bp, 48 predicted proteins | sample 1658051 | NCBI WGS metagenome assembly FTKM01 (sample SAMEA3914794, study PRJEB12502) | metagenome | biome: forest; material: soil | place: Canada | collected 2011-07-05 | depth 0.1 m | reverse complement strand
GGGTAACACCTACTGGAGGTCCGAACTCATATCTGTTGAAAAAGATTGAGATGACTTGTGGATAGGGGTGAAAGGCCAATCAAACCCAGACATAGCTGGTTCTCCGCGAAAACTATTTAGGTAGTGCGTCGGATGTATTCCCTGGGGGGTAGAGCACTGGATGGATGCGGGCTGCGCGAGTGGTACCAATTCTAACCAAACTCCGAATACCCAGGAGAACTGTCCGGCAGACACACGGCGGGTGCTAACGTCCGTCGTGAAGAGGGAAACAACCCTAACCATCATCTAAGGCCCCCAAGTCATGGCTAAGTGGGAAACGATGTGGGATTGCTTTGACAATCAGGAGGTTGGCTTAGAAGCAGCCATCCTTTAAAGAAAGCGTAACAGCTCACTGATCAAGCGATCCTGCGCGGAAAATGTAACGGGGCTCAAGCCATGCGCCGAAGATATGGGCTCGAAAGAGCGGTAGCGGAGCGTTCCGTAAGCCTGTGAAGGTCAATCGTGAGGTTGGCTGGAGGTATCGGAAGTGAGAATGCTGACATGAGTAGCGATAAAGAGTGTGAGAGACACTCTCGCCGAAAGACCAAGGGTTCCTACGTAAAGCTAATCTGCGTAGGGTTAGCCAGCCCCTAAGGCGAGGCCGAAAGGCGTAGTCGATGGGAACCAGGTAAATATTCCTGGGCCAGTATGAAGTGACGGATGACTTAAATTGTAGGGGCTTATTGGATTGTCCCTGCGGTGGCGTTGTCCCTGGAAATAACTCATACAGAGACTGTACCCGAAACCGACACAGGTGGTCAGGTAGAGTATACCAAGGCGCTTGAGAGAACTATGCTGAAGGAACTCGGCAAATTACACGCGTAACTTCGGGATAAGCGTGACTCACTCTACGCAAGTAGATCTGAGTGGCACAGGCTAGGGGGTAGCGACTGTTTATCAAAAACACAGGGCTCTGCGAAGCTGTAAAGCGACGTATAGGGTCTGACGCCTGCCCGGTGCCGGAAGGTTAAAAGGAGTGGTGCAAGCTGCGAATTGAAGCCCCGGTAAACGGCGGCCGTAACTATAACGGTCCTAAGGTAGCGAAATTCCTTGTCGGGTAAGTTCCGACCTGCACGAATGGCGTAACGACTTCCCCACTGTCTCCAGCATAGGCTCAGCGAAATTGAATTCCCCGTGAAGATGCGGGGTTCCCGCGGTCAGACGGAAAGACCCTATGAACCTTTACTATAGCTTCGCCTTGGCGTTAGCAGCAACATGTGTAGGATAGGTGGGAGGCTATGAAGCAGGGGCGCCAGTCCTTGTGGAGCCATCCTTGAAATACCACCCTTATTGCTGCTGGCGTCTAACCGAGATCCGTTATCCGGGTCCGGGACATGGCGTGGTGGGTAGTTTGACTGGGGCGGTCGCCTCCCAAAGTGTAACGGAGGCGCGCGATGGTGGGCTCAGAGCGGTCGGAAATCGCTCGACGAGTGCAATGGCATAAGCCCGCCTGACTGCGAGACTGACAAGTCGAGCAGAGACGAAAGTCGGCCATAGTGATCCGGTGGTCCTTCGTGGACGGGCCATCGCTCAACGGATAAAAGGTACTCTAGGGATAACAGGCTGATTTTGCCCAAGAGTCCATATCGACGGCAAAGTTTGGCACCTCGATGTCGGCTCATCACATCCTGGGGCTGGAGCAGGTCCCAAGGGTATGGCTGTTCGCCATTTAAAGTGGTACGTGAGCTGGGTTCAGAACGTCGTGAGACAGTTTGGTCCCTATCTGCCGTGGGTGTTCGAGACTTGAGAGGATCTGTCCCTAGTACGAGAGGACCGGGATGGACATACCTCTGGTGGACCTGTCGTGGCGCCAGCCGCGCAGCAGGGTAGCTAAGTATGGAAGGGATAACCGCTGAAAGCATCTAAGCGGGAAACCCACCTCAAAACAAGGTCTCGCTGAGGATCGTGGTAGACCACCACGTTGATAGGCCGGATGTGGAAGCGCGGCGACGCGTGAAGCTAACCGGTACTAATAATCCGATCGGCTTGATCGTTCCTCAATAAAACGCATTCCTCCCCTGCGCAGCGGGGGAGGTGGATACGACGCGTAAAGCGCGGCGTAGACGGAGGGGGCTTTGCAGCCCACTTCCACCACCACGTTTCAAATAATCAATGTCTTCTCGAAACTCTGTGCTTTGTTGACCTGGTGGCTATGCCGGATGGTCCCCACCCGATCCCATTCCGAACTCGGTCGTTAAGCCTTCCTGGGCCGATGGTACTTCGTCTTAAGTCGCGGGAGAGTAGGTCGTCGCCAGGTCTACAAAGCACAGAGCCACACATCACACACCCTTCATTACAATCCCAAAAGGCCGGTCCGATCATACGGCCCGGCCTTTTGTGTTACTTGCGTACCCAACCGGTTAGCGCACGAAGTTTAGTGTCGCGGGATGGAGCAGCCCGGTAGCTCGTCAGGCTCATAACCTGAAGGTCGTAGGTTCAAATCCTGCTCCCGCAACCAAAC
>FTKM01001956.1_pt1 | contig 58984 bp, 61 predicted proteins | sample 1658051 | NCBI WGS metagenome assembly FTKM01 (sample SAMEA3914794, study PRJEB12502) | metagenome | biome: forest; material: soil | place: Canada | collected 2011-07-05 | depth 0.1 m | reverse complement strand
CCGCCGCCGGTTTCCTTCTCGCCGCCGAAGGCCCCGCCGATCTCGGCGCCCGAGGGGCCGATGTTGACGTTGACGATGCCGCAGTCGGAGCCTTCCTCGGACTGGAAGCGCTCGGCCTCGCGCAGGTCGAGGGTGAAGATGGAGGAGGACAGGCCCTGGGCCACGTCGTTCTGCAGGGCGATGGCCTCATCGATGTCGCTGTAGCGCATGACGTAAAGGATCGGCGCGAAGGTTTCGCGCTTCACGACGTCGGCTTGCTCGCCGATCTCGACCAGGGCCGGGCGGACGTAGAAGCCTTTGGAGCCGGCCAGCTCGACCTGTTCGCCCCCATGGACGGTCGCGCCGGCAGCGCGGGCCTCAATTAGGGCCTTCTGCATGCCGTCATACGAGCCCTCGTCGATCAGCGGGCCGACCAGGATGCCGCTGGCGCGGGGATCGCCGACCGCGACGGTGGAATAGACCGCGCGCAGCTTGCTGACGAAGGCGTCGTAGATGCTCTCATGCACGATCAGCCGGCGCAGGGTTGTGCAGCGCTGGCCGGCGGTGCCCATGGCGGCGAAGGCGACGCCGCGCAGGGTCAGGTCCAGGTCGGCCGAGGGGGCGACGATGGCGGCGTTGTTGCCGCCGAGCTCCAGCAGCGAACGGCCGAACCGGGCGGCGACCCGGGGCCCGACCTTGCGGCCCATGGCGGTCGAGCCCGTGGCGGACAGCAGCGGCACCTTGGGGTGATCGACCAGGGCTTCGCCGATCTCGCGGCCGCCGATGACCAGTTCCGACAGGTGGGCGGGGGCGTCGCCGAAGCGGGCGCAGGCGCGCTCGAACAGGCTCTGCACGGCCATGGCGGTAAGGGGGGTCTTCTCGGAGGGCTTCCAGACCACGGCGTCGCCGCAGACCAGGGCCAACGCCGCGTTCCAGGCCCAGACGGCGACCGGGAAGTTGAAGGCGGTGATGACGCCCACCACGCCCAGGGAGCGCCAGGTTTCCATCATCCGGTGCTCGGGCCGCTCGGTGGCGATGGTCAGGCCGAACAGCTGGCGCGACAGGCCGACGGCGTAGTCGCAGATGTCGATCATTTCCTGCACCTCGCCGAGGCCCTCGGCGGTGACCTTGCCGGCCTCCAGGGTGACCAGGCGGCCGAGGTCGGCCTTGGCGGCGCGCAGTTCTTCGCCCAGCAGTCGGACCAACTCGCCCCGGCGCGGCGCGGGGATCTTGCGCCAGGCCAGATAGGCGGTGTGGGCGCGGTCGATCGCGGCGTTGGTCTCGTCCGCCGTCGCCTGCCGCACGCGGCCGATCTCGCCGCCGGAGATGGGCGAGGTGGCGACCAGGGCGTCCGCACCCGCGTAGTCGGCGATGACCCCGAGGCGCTTCAAGACTTGGGCGGCCTCATCGGCGGCGGACGCGATGGCGACGATTTCATTCATCTGGAAACTCCGAAGTCCAATTTGCGCCTTGTCCCAGGCCTTGTGCCTGGGACCCATACGCGCCGTACGGGGCAGTTGGAAAGCCGGCCGCCGGTGCGGATTGCTTTCCGCTCGCGCCCAATGGGTCCCAGGCACAAGGCCTGGGACAAGGGGTGATTAAGCCGCGGCCACGGCCTGGCTGTCCTGGGCATAATACCGCCCGAACCGGTTGGCCAGGAAGCGGTCGAGCGCGATGTCTTCCTGCTTGAGGAAGCCCACCTGCGGCAGGTCGCCGGAGGCCAGCATGTCCAGCACGGTGCAGATGCCCGCCGCCGTGGTGATCTGGATGGCGCTGCGCAGCTCTCCGCCCACGGGCGCGGCATAGACCTTGTTCACATAGGTCTCCTGCACCAGATGGCCGGCTCTGCGGCCGGAGACGGTGACGAAGATGATCACCACGTCCTGCATGGTGGTCGGCAGGGCCTGCTCCAGAATGTCCTTCAGCACTTCGCGCCGGTGACGCAGGCCCAAATCATTTAGCAGCGCCTTCATGATCGCCGCGTGGCCGGGGTAGCGGATGGTGCGGTAGTTGAGGTTGCGCACCTTGCCGGCCAGGGTCTCGGCCAGGGTGCCCAGGCCGCCGGAGGTGTTGAAGGCCTCATAGGTCACGCCGTCCAGGGCGAACTCTTCGCACTCTTCCAGGGCGGTGGTCTCGCACAGGCGGCCGTTCACCACCGCTTCGCAGGGCTCGCAGTATTCGTTGATGACCCCGTCTGTGCTCCAGGTGAGATTGTAGTTCAGGGCGTTGGCGGGGAAGCGGGGCAGGGCGCCGACGCGCATCCGCACATCCACCAACTCATCGAAGCCCTTGGCCAGGGCCGAGGCGATGATGGTGATGAAGCCGGGGGCCAGGCCGCACTGGGGGATGAAGGCGGTGGTGGCGTCCTTGGCCAGTTCCTTGACGTGCTTGGTGCTTGCCACGTCCTCGGTGAGGTCGAGGTAGTGGGCGCCGGCGGCCTTGGCGGCTTCGGCGACGTGGGTGGTGAGGTGGTAGGGGGCGGCGCTGAGCACTGCGTACTTGCCGACAAGGGCTTTTGCGAGGTCGCCTTCGGCGGCGATGTCCAGCACGCGGGTCTTGACCTGCGGGTGGGCTTTCAGGGCGGCGAGCTGTTCGGCCGAGCGGTCGAAGATTTCGACGGTGTAGTCGCCGCAGCCCGACAGCATTTCGGCGATCATCGCCCCGATGTGTCCGGCCCCGATGATGGCGATGTCGCGCATGGCTTCCCTCCCTGATGAGTCGGTCTCAGGATCGGGCAGGCCAGGACGATTGCCAGTCGCCAAACCGCCGAAGCCGAGTCTAATCTTCGGCAATCCGACACCCTATTTCGGCGATTCGACGATGGACGAGACCGACCAGAAGCTGATCGCCGCCTTGCGCGAAAATGCGCGCCAATCCACAGCCGAACTGGGCCGCAAGCTGGGCCTGTCGCGGACCACGGTGCAGAGCCGGATCGAGCGGCTGGAGCGGCGTGGGCCGATCGCCGGCTACACGGTACGCCTGACCGAGGATTTCGAGCGCGGCGCGGTGCGGGCTCACGTGATGATCACGGTCAGCCCCAAGGCGGCGCGGGCGGTGGAGGCGGCTTTGCGGGCCATCCCGGAGGTGCGTCTGCTGCATTCGGTCAGCGGCGCCTTCGACATGATCGTCCACCTGGTCGCCGCTTCGACGGTGGAGATGGACCGCCTGGTCGACGACATCGGCGCGCTGGAGGGAGTGGAGCGGACGACGTCTTCGATCATCCTGTCGACGCGGATCGAGCGGTAGCTCTAATTCCTCCCCCGATGGGGGAGGGGGACCGCGAAGCGGTGGAGGGGGCCTGGCCGCCACGGTGACGTCGCCGATGACTCGCCCCCTCAGTCGGCTGCGCCGACGGGCTCCCCCAGCGGGGGAGCAATTCGGAAAGTGCGATCGTCAGCGCCGGCCCCTAAACCGGCTCAGGCTCCGGCTGCGGCGCGTGGTCCGGCGCGCCCGGGTGGTCCTTCTTGCCCGAGAAGTGGTGACGCACGCGGTCCAGGTAGATGTAGATCACCGGGGTGGTGAACAGCGTCAGCACCTGCGACACCACCAGGCCGCCGACGATGGCGAAGCCCAGGGGCTGGCGGAACTCGGAGCCGGTGCCGAGCGCCAGGATCATCGGGATGCCGCCGAACAGGGCGCAGGCGGTGGTCATCAGGATCGGCCGCAGCCGCTGGTGCGAGGCCTCGCGCACCGCATCCTCCGGCGACATGTCGTGCTCGCGCTCCAATCTGAGCGCCACATCGACGATCATGATGCCGTTCTTCTTGACGATGCCGATCAGCAGGATGATGGCGATGATGCCGATGACGTTGAGGTTCTGACCCACCGCCAGCAAGGCTAGCAAGGCGCCGAGCCCCGCCGAGGGCAGGGTCGATAGAATGGTCAGCGGGTGGATGTAGCTCTCATAGAGCACGCCCAGGATGATGTAGACGGCCAGCAGGGCCGCGGCGATCAGGATCGGTTCAGAGGACAGCGATTGCTGGAAGGCCTGGGCGGTGCCCTGGAAGGAGCCCGTCAGGGTGGTCGGCGCGCCGAGCTTGGCGCGGGCGTCCTCCACAATCTGGGTCGCTTGGCCCAGGGCGACGCCAGGCGCCAGGTTGAAGGAGATGGTCGCGGCGGGGAACTGGCCCTGGTGGGCGATGGTCAGGCTGCTGGTGGCGCTCGGGTTGACCTTCACGAACAGCGAAAGCGGCACGTCCTTGTTGGTCAGCGGCGACAACAGATAGACCGAATTGAAGATAGCCGGCGTCAGCTGCATGTTCGGCGGCGCCTCGACCACCACGTGATAGGCGTTCAGCTGGGTGAAATACTGCGCCACCTCGTGCTGGCCGATCAGGTTGTAGATGGCCGTATCGACATCCGACGGGCTGATTCCGTAGCGGCCCTCGGCGTCGCGGTCGATGGTCAGCATGACCGCCGAGGCCTGAGATTGCTGATCGGAACTGACGTCCTTGAGCTGGGGCGTCTGCTGCAGGGCCTGGGTCAGTTTCGGCGCCCACTCGTTCAACTCGTCAAGATCAGAGTCGGCCAGGGTGTATTGGTATTGCGCCCGCGACGCACGGCCGCCGACATTGATGTCCTGGGACGCCTGCAAGAAGGTGGTGACGCCGACCAGTGTAGCGAGCTTGGGTCGCAGGTCGTTGATGATCTCGTCAGCGGACATCTTCCGCCCGCTGTCCTTGGCCTGCAGGCTGATGTTCAGATTGGCCTGGTTGGCGCTCGATGAGCCGATGAAGATGCCGAAGCCGGCGACACCTTTTTCTTGGCGAATCTTGTCGGCGACCTCGACAGCCTTCTGCTCCATCTTGGCGAAGGAAGCGTCCTGGGAGGTCAGGATGGTGCCCTGAATGAAGCCGGTGTCCTGTTGCGGGAAGAAGCCGGTCGGGACGACGGCGTAGAGGGCGATCGCCGCAATGGCGGTGACGATGAAGACCACCAGCGTCAGCCGCATGTGCCGCAGCACGACGTTCAGCGCCCGGGCGTAGCCCTGCTCCAGGCGGTCGAAGCCGGTGGCCAACATGATCATGAACCGCCCCTTGGGCGGATCGGGCTCACGCAGGAACCGGCCGCAGAGCATGGGGGTAAGGGTGAGCGACAGCACGATCGACATGATCACCGCCGAGCTCAGGGTCAGGGCGAACTCGCGCATCAGCCGGCCGACCACCCCGCCCATGAACATCAGCGGCGAGAAGACGGCGATCAACGAGATGGAGATCGACAGGATGGTGAAACTGATCTCGGCCGCGCCATCGAGGGCGGCCTGCAAGGGAGTCTGCCCTTCTTCGATCCGTCGCCAGATCACCTCCACCATGACGATGGCGTCATCGACCACGAAGCCGACGGCGATGGTCAGGGCCATCAGCGACAGGTTGTCGAGGCTGAACCCGCAAACGAGCATGACCGCCGCCGTGCCCATCAGAGAGAGCGGGATGACGATGCTGGGGATGATGGTCGCGCGGACGTTGCGCAGGAACAGGAAGATGACCGCGACCACCAGGAAGATGGTGATGAGCAGGGTTACTTCGACGTCCTGAACCGAGGCGCGGATGGTCTGGGTGCGGTCGGCGAGGACGTGGACGTCGATGGATGGCGGAATATTGGCTTGCAGGCCCGGCATGGCCTTGCGGATGGCGTCGACGGTCTTGATGACGTTGGCGCCGGGCTGCTTGAAGATGACCAGCAGGATCGAGTGGCCGCCGTGCGTCAGGGTCTTATCCGAGTTGGCCAGACCCGGGTAGATGAAGGCCCCGAGCTGGTTGTTCTCCACATCGGCGACCGCGTTGCCGATGTCCTTGACCCGGATCGGCGCGCCGGCGTGATAGCCCACCACCAAGTCGCGCCAGGACTTCACGTCCATGATCTGGTCGTTGGCGTAGACGGTCGAGTTGGTCAGCTGGCCATTGATCGCGCCCTTGGGGGCGTTGACCGTATTGTTGGCGATGGTGGCGCGCACATTGTCGAGCTGCAGGCCCAGGGACGCCGCCTTGCGGGGGTCGATCTGGATGCGCATGGCCGGCTTCTGCTGGCCGCCGATGGTGACCAGGCCGACCCCGTCGATGCGCGAGATCTGCTGCGACAGGATGTTGTCGGCATAGTCGTCCACCGTCTGGATCGGCAGGGTGTCGGACGTCAGGCCGAGGATCATGATCGGCGCGTCGGCCGGGTTCACCTTGCGGATGGTCGGCGGGCTGGGCAGGTTGGTGGGCAGCTGGCCGCCGGCGGCGTTGATCGCCGACTGGGTGTCCTGAGCCGCGGCGTCGATGTTTCGCGACAGCTCGAACTGCAGGGTGATGCTGGTCGAGCCGTTGGAGCTGGACGACGTCATCTGCGTCACGCCGGGGATCAGCGAGAGCTGGCGCTCCAGCGGCGTGGCGACGTTGGACGCCATGGTCTCGGGACTGGCGCCGGGCAGGCTGGCGCTGACTTGAAGGGTGGGGAAGTCCACCTGAGGCAAGGCGGCGACCGGCAGGTTGAAATAGGCCACAAGGCCGAACACGAAGATGGCCGCCGCGATCAGCGACGTCGCTACCGGCCGGCGGATAAAGGGACTGGAAAGGCTCACGCGGAGGGCTTCTTCGAGGCTGATTTACCGGCGGGCGCGCCGCCGCCGCCCTTGCCGCCCGCCCCGCGAGCCGCGACGGCCAGGCCGGGACGCAGGGTCATCTGGCCATCGGTGACGATGGTCTCGCCGCCCTTCAGACCGGATTTGATGACAGCGAGGTTGTCCTGGGTGGTCAGCACCTGCACCGGCTGCAACTGAGCCTTGTTTCCGGGGCCGACAACATAGACGTAGGATCCGTTCGGTCCCTGGTTCACCGCCTGGGCGGGTACGGTGACCGCGCCGGAGAGGCTCTGCAGCGTCAGCCGTACGTCCAGGAACTGGCCGGGCCAGAGCTGCCGGCTATCGTTGGGGAACTTGGCCTTCAGCGAAACACTGCCGGTGGCGGGATCGACGTGGTTGTCGGACACCGTCAACTCGCCGGCGCCCAGCTGCTGGCCGGTTTCCTGGCTGAGGGCCGTAGTGGCCAAGGGCTTGGTGAAGCCGCTGGATGCGCTCGACAGCCGCTGGAAATCGCCTTCCGGCACGGTGAAGGTCACCGCGATCGGGGTGATCTGGTTCAGGGTGACGATGCCGGTGGTTCCGGCGACGGTGATGACATTGCCCGGGTCGATCAGGCGCACGCCTACGCGGCCGGCCATCGGCGCGGTGATGCGGCAGTAGCCGACGTTGACCTTGGCCGCGGCGACACTGCCCTGATCGGTCTGCACGACACCTTCGTCCTGCTTGACCAATTGGGCCTGATCCTCGGCCTGTTGTTTGGAGATGGAGTCCTGGGCGACCAGCGTCTCGTAGCGCTTCAGGTCAATCTGAGCTTCCGCCAGCAGCGCCTGATCCTTGTGCAGCGTGCCTTCGGCCTGCATCAGGGTCGCCTGGTAGACGGAGCAGTCGATCTCGGCCAGCAACGCGCCGGCGCGGACGTCGGAGCCTTCGGGGGCGACGAACTTCAGCTTGCCGGTGACCTGGGCGTTGATCGTCACCGCCTGCCAGGCCTGGGCCGCGCCCAGGGCGGACACGACGACCGGTACATCCTGGAGCGTCGCCTTGGCGGTGCTCACCGGCACCGACGGCGCCTTGGTCGGCTTGGCCTTGGGATGGGTGATGATCCAGAGCCCGGCTATCAGCGCCACGAGGACGACGACCAAAGCCACGATACCCCATCTGAACCGTCGAGGCGCCGCCATTCACATACCCTTCCATGGCCCGTCTCAAACGAGGCCGGTCTTCAATGTCGCGGCCTCGGAAGGCCTTTTGCGGCGGGCGGTTAAGTAGAGCCCGTTTGGTGCAGGGATGTTGCAAAATCGGCCAATGACGTGTCCGCTTGAACACGTCCGGCGCCGTTTCGCCACGTCCTTCGCCTGGGCCGTCCACGCCGATTCAATGGCGGCGGACCAGTCGCACCGCCCGCTCCATATCATGCGAGATATGCGGCGTCTTGACGCACCTGTGGATTTTTACCTTGGCCGGGAGCCGCTCGCGCCGCGGCCACGGGCGCTCGCGCGGTATCCGGCGGCTCGGCTCGCACGTGCGGTTGTTTAGTGTTGCCGCGAACGCTCGGGCGACGCTATTGCGAATAGGTCAGTCGCCTGAAGGAACATCTCATGAAGTCCGCTTTCATGGCCGCGCTCGCCGCAGCCGCTCTGGCCCTGGTCGCCACGGCGGCGGTTTCCGCGACGGCTCCCACGCCTCGACATGCGGCCTCGCACAAGAACGACCACGCGAAGCCGGTCGCGCTTCCGGTGCGCCACGCCCACAAGGCCAAGACCAGAGCCAAACCAGAGGCCGAGATCGTGTATCATGGCCGGCACTATCGTCTGGCCGAAACGCCGGTTCGGGGGCGACACGCGCACGCGGTGGGCCATGCAAGGTCCAGCAAGACGTCCCACGGCGAACGTCATGCCCATGGTCACGCTCACGCCAAGCCGGCGCCGGTCGGCCGCCACGCGCATAAAGATCGCCACGCCCATGCCGATCGGCATTCGAAGAAGGCTTCCGCCAAACACAGGTCCTGTGGCTGGCGCCGGCATCATTGGACCTGCACCTAGCGTCAGAGCGCGGACGGAAAGGCCGATCCCTGGGCTATGCGCCCTCGCGCCGGTCCCGTCCGTGTGAAGATGCGGCGCCTTGACGCACCTCGGGATTAGGGCACACTCCGCCTCGGCCCATTCCGGATCGCCGCGATCCGCTTACGCCGGCCCGCCAGGAAGTGTTCTGGGCGCAGGCCGGCGTTAGTGAGTTGTTGGGGGGGAACTCTAGGGCTCACGATCGATACCCAGGCATCATCCACAAGGAAAACGCCATGAAATCCGCTCTCCTCGCCGCCCTTGCCGTCTCGGCGCTTGCGCTGCTCGCGCCGGCGACCGCCTCGGCCTTCCCGCATCACCACCATCACCAAGTCTGCACGATGCATCACCACCACCGTGTCTGCCACTGGTAGACGGTGTGGGTCGCAAGACCTGAAACAATTGAGGCCGGCGCGAGCGATCGCGCCGGCCTTTTTGTTTGAGCGACCCTGATCCAGGCGTCAGGCCGGCTCGGTCTCGGCTTGTTCCTGGACGACGAAGCCCTTCCAGCTGTTCATATAATCGACGAACGTCGGTCCCAGGCCTTCTGCCACGAGATGGGCGCGGGTGACCGGAACGGCGATCGAGCGGAAATCCGAATCGGCCTGAACCTTCTTCGGGAAGTCGTGGTGCAGGATGGCGGCGCGGCCCAGCAGGGCGAAGTCGGCGCCATGCTCCAGGGCGCGGCGCACATCGTCGGCGCTCATCAGCTTTCCGGCCGCGCCGAGTTTGGTTTGGCCGCGCGGCAATTCGGTGAACCAGTCGATCAGCGGCTTATGGGCGAAGTCCGGCTCCACCGGCGCCTTGAAGGTGTCCCACAGCGACATGTCCAGATAGTCGAGGTCGCCCGAAGCCAGCATCCAACGCGCGACCTCGACCTGGTCGGCGAATTTCAGCCCAAACCGCTCCGGCGAAATGCGCAGGCCGAGCTGGAAGTCGGGGCGAGTGCGGGCGCGGACGCCCTTGATGATCTCGAACACGATCCGCGCCCGGTTCTCCAGCGAGCCGCCCCATTTGTCGGTGCGGCGGTTGGTTTCAGGACTGAGGAAGGCGCAGAGGATGTAGCCGTGGGCGCCGTGGATCTCGACGCCGTCAAACCCGGCCTTCTCCGACCGGACGGCGGCGGCGATAAAGTCCTCCACCAACTGCTCGACCTCGCGTTCGCTGAGGGCGCGGGTTCCGGTCTCGGCGTCCTCGGACGGCCCGACCGGCGCCTCGAACGTCAACTCCTTTGGCGAGCGGAGCCCGGCGTGGTGCAACTGGACCGAGGAGAGCGAACCCTCGGCCTTGATCTTGGCCGCCAGGCGGGTGAGGCCGGGCAGATGGTCGTCCGACCAGACCCCGAGCTGGCCAGGAAAGCCCTGACCGATCCGCTGCACGTGAGCCGCGCAGGTCATCACCAGGCCGAAGCCGCCGGTGGCGCGATAGGTCAGCCAGTGAAACTCGTCCTCGGACATCACCCCATCGACCCCGCTCTGCAGATTGGTCAGCGGCGCGAGCATGAAGCGGTTCTTCATCGCCGGCCCGCGGGTGAAGGCGAGCGGTGCGAACAGATCGGTCATCGGCAAATCCCCAAGGCGCGTTTCGTCTGGAAACTAAGGTCGCGCTCACGGAAGGCAAGGGGGCCTCAAACGCAAACGGCGGCCGCCCTGGGGCGACCGCCGCTTTGAAGCGATATTGGCCTTAAATCAGGCGGCGACGGTTTCGACGCCTTCCTGCGGGTCGCGCAGCACGTAGCCGCGGCCCCAGACCGTTTCGATGTGGTGCTTGCCGTGGGTGGCCGCCGCCAGCTTCTTGCGCAGCTTGCAGATGAAGACGTCGATGATCTTCAGTTCCGGCTCGTCCATGCCGCCATAGAGGTGGTTCAGGAACATTTCCTTGGTCAGGGTCGTGCCCTTACGCAGGGAGAGCAGTTCCAGCATCTGATATTCTTTGCCGGTCAGGTGCACGCGGCTGCCGTTCACTTCGACCGTCTTGGCGTCGAGGTTGACGGTGATGTCCCCGGTGCGGATCACCGACTGGGCATGGCCCTTGGAGCGGCGGACCACGGCGTGGATTCTGGCGACCAGCTCGTCCTTGTGGAAGGGCTTGGTCATGTAGTCGTCGGCGCCGCCCGTGAAGGTCTTCACCTTCATGTCGATTTCCGACGTACCGGAAAGGATCATCACCGGAGTGTTGATCTTGCCCACTCGCAAGGTCCGCAGCACGTCGATGCCGCTCATGTCGGGCAGATTCAGGTCGAGCAGGATGAGATCGTAGTCGTAGATCTTACCCAGATCGACGCCTTCCTCACCCAGGTCGGTGGTGTAGACGTTGAATCCCTCGGACTTGAGCATCAATTCGATGCTCTGCGCAGTAGCGCTGTCATCCTCAATCAACAGTACGCGCATCAGCCCCTCCCCGCCCAACGGCGGTATAGATCAACGGAAACCGGACTCCGCCCCGAAGCTCTCACACGCGAAGTTGGTCTTAAGGACCTTTAAACTTGGTTAATCGTGAACGCCTCGAAAACGAATCTAGGGTGATTTGGATTCGCGTCGCAAGCTGTGTCGTTAACTATTTTTGTCACTGGAATCGTACGAAAATATGTTCCGGCTTTGCTGGATTCATACGCGCTTAAGGCCGCCGCGACAAAATGTCGGTCGGACTCGTTTTCTGTGGAGAGTCAAGATTTGCGCAGCCTCCTGGCCGCCGTGGAGCGGGTCGATCCGCTCATCGTCTATGGCCGGGTCGCGGCCGTCAGCGGCCTTTTGATCGAGGCGCGCGGCGGATTGACACGGCTGGCGGTCGGCGCGCGGGCCGAGATCGAGCGTCGTGGCGACACGCCGCTGGCCGCCGAAGTGGTCGGCTTTCGCGAGACCCGCGCCCTGCTCATGCCTTTCGGCTCGGTCGAGGGCGTGGCGCCAGGCGCGGAGATCCGCATCGCGCCGGACGCGGCGACCATCCGGCCGTCGCTGGGTTGGCGTGGCCGGATCATCAACGCCTTTGGAGAGCCCGTGGACGGCAAGGGACCGCTGCGCCAGGGGCCAGCGGCCTATCCGCTTCGGCGGCCGGCGCCGTCGGCCCATGCGCGGGGCCGGGTCGGCGAGCGGCTGGACCTGGGCGTACGGGCCATGAACGTCTTCACCACCTGCTGCCGTGGCCAGCGGCTCGGCGTGTTCGCCGGCTCCGGCGTCGGCAAGTCGGTGCTGCTCTCTATGCTCGCGCGCGAGGCCACCTGCGACGCGGTGGTGGTCGGCCTGATCGGCGAGCGGGGCCGGGAGGTGCGGGAGTTTATCGAGGAGACCCTGGGCGAGGAGGGGCTGAAGCGCGCCATCGTCGTGGTCGCCACCTCCGACGAGCCGGCGCTGATGCGCCGCCAGGCCGCCTACACCACCATGGCCGTCGCCGAATATCTGCGCGACCAGGGCCAGGAGGTGCTGTGCCTGATGGACTCGGTCACCCGCTTCGCCATGGCCCAGCGCGAGATCGGCCTCGCCGCCGGCGAGCCCCCGACCACCAAGGGCTACACCCCAACCGTCTTCACCGAACTGCCCAAGCTGCTGGAGCGGGCGGGGCCCGGTCCGATCCGCCCCGACGGCACCGAAGCCGGGCCGATCACCGGCCTGTTCACGGTGCTGGTGGACGGCGACGACCACAATGAACCCATCGCCGACGCTGTGCGCGGTATTCTCGACGGCCACATCGTCATGGAGCGGTCCATCGCCGAGCGCGGCCGCTTCCCGGCCATCAATGTGCTGAAGTCGATCAGCCGGACCATGCCCGCCTGCCAACACCCGGCCGAGCGCCAGATCGTCACGGCGGCGCGCCAGACCCTGGCCGCCTATTCGGACATGGAGGAGCTGATCCGCATCGGCGCCTATCGCGCGGGGGCCGATCCGAAGGTGGACCTCGCGATCCGGCTCAATCCGGCGCTGGAGGCCTTCATGTCTCAGGACAAGAGCGAGACCACCAGCCTCGACGACAGCTTCTCGCGGCTGGGCGCCATCCTGGCCGGTGAAGCCGCATGAGCTGGCGCCGCGCCCTGGTCCGCATCGCCAGCTACGACGTGGACGAGCTGCGCAAGCGCCTGGGCGCCATCCTGGACCGTCGCCAGGCGCTGGAGATGAAGATCGTGATGCTCGCCGCCGAGGTGGAGGCGGAGATGCGCCACGCCGATAGCGACGCGGAGCTGCGTGTCTATCGCGCCGGCTTCCTGCAGGGCGCGAAAATGCGCAGGGAAAAGATCGACGCCGACCTCGCCGAGCTTGCGCTCGAGGAAGCCGGCGCCCGCGACGCCCTGACCCTGGCCTTCGAGGCGCAGAAGAAGTTCGAGCACGTCGAGGAGATGGACCGCATCGCCGGCGTCAAACTCGCCGCCCGCCGCGAGACGGCGGAGATGGACGCGTTGGGTCTGCGAAGAAGGCCAGGGTGAGGGTGCGCCTTGGACGCGCCCGCTGCGCGGTCGGCTCAGGATGACGTGGAAAGTGGGCTGCAAAATTCTACGTCATCCTGAGCCGGTCGCTCTTGCGACCGTGTCGAAGGACGCAATGGCGGCCCAACCTGCCTCAGGAGACCGATCGAGGCGCACCCTCCTTGCTGGCCTGGCCGCGACGAGCCTGTCCGCCTGCAGCCGGCCATCAAACGGCCAGCCTGCCCAGCCGAACCTCGCCGATCTGCCGCCGCTGAAGTCCGTCTGCCCCGCCCCGGTGGGCTGCGCCGTCACCTCCCAGCGCCTGGCCGACCCCGCCTTCGCCGCCTTGCTGACGCGGAACTGCTCCCAGCTTACCGCCGAGTGGGAGATGAAGATGGAATACATCCTCCAGCCTGACGGCTCGTTCCGCTTCGACGCCCCGGACGCCATCGCCGGCTTTGCCGCCGCCAATGGGATGCGGCTCTTCGGCCATACATTGGTCTGGTACGCCCAGGACCCTGTCGCCTTCCATCCGCTGGACGGCCAGCCCGGGCCCTTCGCCGGCGCCCTGCGCAACTACATATTGGCGACGGTGAGGCGGTATCGCGGGCGCGCCGCCGGCTGGGATGTGGTCAACGAGGCCGTGGCCGAGGACGGCGAGGGGCTGCGCGACAGCCTCTGGAGCCGCAACCTTGGCCAGACCGACTATATGCGCCGCGCCTTCGACGACGCCCGCGAGGCGGACGCGAATGCAGTGCTGCTGATCAACGACTACAATCTGGAAAGCCTGCCGAAGAAGCGCGCCACCTTCATGCGGCTGGTGGAGACTCTGCTGAAGGCCGGCGCGCCGGTGACCGGGATCGGCACCCAGAGCCATATCGCCGCCGACCTCAAGCCCGGCGCGGTCACCGCATCCCTCCGCGACCTCGCCAGCCTCGGCCTGCCGATCCATGTGTCGGAGCTCGACATCTCGCTGAACCGTGGCCGGCGGATGTTTTCCTCGCAGGCTGATCTGGAAGCCGCCCAGGATCGACTCGCCAAGGAGACCGCCGAGGCCTTCACCGCCTTAGCCCCCGGCCAACGCTTCGCCTTCACCCTCTGGGGCCTGCGCGGGGCTGACTCCTGGCTGCGAAACCCGAAGGAAAACCCCTCGCCGCCGTGGGATGAGCCGAACCCGTTCGATGACGAAGGGCGGCCGAGGGCTATGCTGGGGGCGCTGGAGGCGGGTTTCCTCTGAGCGGGCGCTGCGCGGTTCGGGGTGCGGCCTCTCCTTCGACAAGCTCAGGATGAGGCCTAATGAGGGCGCATTAGAAATCCTCATGCTGAGCCTGTCGAAGCATAAGAGGATTTCAGGCCCGCGCACCTCGCAGCCGCCCGTACAAAAGCCGGTCGGTCGGCTAACATCCCCCCATGACCGAAACCGCCTCCGACATGGCGTTCGCCCGCGACCTCTTCTCCGGCCTGGGCGCCGTCAATCCGCGCCGGATGTTCGGCGGGGTCGGGCTCTTCATGGATGGGGTGATGTTCGGCCTGATCGACGAGGGCGTCATCTTCCTGAAGACCGACGAGGCGCTGAAGGCGGACCTGGCGGCCGAGGGCGCCCGCGCCTGGGTCTACAGCCACCGCAAGAACCCGGACGAAGACTGGCCGCAGGGAAGTTCCTATTGGTCGTTGCCGGACGCGGCCAGCGACGATCCGGAGGAGGCCTGCGCCTGGGCGCGCCGGGCGCTCGACATCGCGGTTGCGCGGAAGGCGGCGGGGCCGAAGAAGCGGCCGCGCAAATCCGTCTGACGCGCTCGCTCCAGTCGTAGGCGGGTCTCGCTCAGCCTGCTAAGGGACGGTCAAGCGACGACAACAATCAACAGGGGAGGCCGCCATGGCCGACGGATCGGTTCACGGGTTCACGCAGGACAAGTACGCGGGCGTCCGCGCGGTCTTCGAGGGCAACCTCGCCAGCGGCGCCGACGTCGGGGCCTGTTTCTGCGCGACCAAGGACGGCGAGACAGTGGTCGACATCTGGGGCGGCTTTGCCGACGAGGGCAAGACGCGGCCCTGGGAGAAGGACACCATCATCAATGTCTATTCGACCACCAAGACCATGTGCGCGCTGACAGCGCTGCTGGTGGCGGACCGGGGCGAGCTGGATTTCGATGCACCGGTAGCCAAATACTGGCCGGAGTTCGCCGCCAACGGCAAGGCGGGCGTCAAGGTCAGCCACCTGATGAGCCATTCCTCCGGCCTGTCCGGCTGGAAGGAGCCGATCACCCTCGACGTCCTCTACGACTGGGAAAAGGCGACCTCGCTGCTCGCCGCCCAGGCGCCCTACTGGGAGCCGGGCACGGCCTCGGGCTACCACGCCGCGACGCAAGGCTATCTGGTCGGCGAGGTCGTCCGCCGCATCACCGGCAAGTCGCTGGGAACGGTGTTCCGCGAAGAGATCGCCGAGCCCCTCGGCGCCGACTTCTGGATCGGCCTGCCCGCCAGCGAGGACGGCCGCGTCGCCACCTTGATCCCGCCGCCGCCGGGCGGGGGCATAATGGACGGCGAACAGTCCGAGCTGGTCCGCAACATGTCGACCAACCCGCCGATCGATCCGATCGACACCCGCACCCGGGCCTGGCGCGCGGCCGAAATCCCCGCCGCCAACGGCACGGGCAACGCCCGCTCGGTCGCCGAGATTCACGCCCTGCTGGCCAACGGCGGCGTCGCCAAAGGCAGGCGGATCATGTCGGAAGCCGGCTGCCGCAAGGCGCTGGAGGTACAGATCGAGGGGACGGACATGGTCCTTGGCGTCCCGGCCAAGTTCGGCATGGGCTTTGGCCTGCCCAGCGCCGCCGTGCCGCTGCCCAACCCGAACACCATCTACTGGGGCGGCTATGGCGGCTCTCTGGCGGTGATCGACATGGATGCCCACACCAGCTTCGGCTACGTCATGAACAAGATGGCCGGCACCACCACCGGCGACATGCGAGCCATGGGGCTGATGATGGCGCTTTGGGGGGCGGGGATCTAAACCCCGCCAGCCGCCTTCAGTCGCTGCGACCCCTGGCCGCCAGTTCAGCCTCGGGGTCGAACCCCATGCGCTCGACGGTCGCTTTCCAGCGGTCGAGGGCGTCGTAGTAGTAGTCGAAGATACAGGGACAGCAGCCGCGGTTGCAGCACTCCTGCGGATCAGGCCTTTCGGGCGGGCGGGGAATGGCGGGGCTTGCGGCCATGGCGTCCTCATAGCATTCCCCGCTGCCGCCGCCATGATTGTCGCCGTCTATGAACCAGACTCTGAAGCACCTTCGCGATGCCTACGAGCAGTCCGTGAGGGCGCTGCCCGCGCTGGCGATCCAGCTTCGCCAAGCCGGCGCCGACGACGAGGCGGTGGCCCGCGCGGTTCACGCCGAACGGCGCGCCCTGGCGCTGAAGTATAAGGCTCTGACGCCGGAGCCGCAGCGAAGCCGGATCGAGGCTCACACCATCGCCGCCTACGGCAACCCGATCGGTCCGGACATAGAGGCGCTGCGCGCCCGTGGCCGGTCGTGGGAGGAGATTACCGAAAGCGCCTGCCGCCCCGGCTCGCCCCCGAGCCAGGCAGGTCTGCTGGGTTAAGCCGGCGTCTTGGGTTGTGGCGAGTAGAGGTAGCTGTGCACATGCGGGCAGACGTTCCCGTCGCACTTCTCGCCGGTGACAGCCGTCGCCAACTGCGCTTTCAGCGAAGCGGCGTCGAACAGGTGATGTTCGGGGAAGGGGGTGATAGGCGCCTTCAGCATGCGGATGGTCGCCGCCATGGTCGGGCGGTAAACCATCACCCCGCCGCCCACATAGCCACCGTGGTAGACCGTATGGCCGCTTCCGGTAGTTCCCCGCACCTTGATGATCTGGGGCTTCTCTTCAGCGCCCGGCAGAGCGGCCAATGTCACTGGGGTCACGATTTGAAAGCCGGCGTAGCCCTTGGAGAGGGTGAACTCAGCGCAGTGATAGAGCCAGTAGCTCTGCACTGTCTCGTTGTTGGTGTAGCCGTTGCCGCTGAAGCGTATGATCCACTCATCCCCGCCCATCGGAATCTCGGCGAAGCCTCCGGTCAGGCCTTCCGATTGGTAGGCGGTCGCGCAGCCGCAAACCGCCAGCATCAAGCCAAGGCTCGCGGCCCACCCGGCCCATCGGCTGATCATCTTCATGGTCCAGTCCCCCTTTTAGTCGTAGCGCCCTAGCGGTCCGCCCTATTGCGTCTTCGGCGAGGTCGATGAGCCGTAGATGGGCGCCAGGGCGGCGAGCACCCCGTTGGCGTCGACGACCCGCCAGGGCGTGGCGTCATAGGGCGCCGGCGGCGACTGCGGATCGGCGAACACCACGTCGATTTCGGTTTCGAAGCCGTTCGGGTCGGTGCGCACCGGCCTCGAGTACTGATAAAGGGTGGTGCTGAAGTGCACGTCGTGCCGCGCCAGGATGATGAAGCCGCTTTTGCCGGCCTGCTTGGCCAGCTCGGCCGCCCTGATCAGCACCAGATCCTCCGCCATGGCGGCGGTTCCACGCAGTATGCGGTAACGCACGGCTGTCGCGCCAGGCAGCGCCGCGGGAAGCGAGCGGTATCCTTCGCCTTGCGCGCGGATGTTGTTCTTGGCCGCCTCATTGAACGCCAGCAGCGGCGCATTCCCAGGCCTGTACAGGGGCAGCCGATCGGCGGTCTCCGGTTCGGGCAGATCTTTCCACATGGAAGCCAGGTTCTTGTCCTGATCGTCCGTGTGTATCAGCCGTGCACGCGTGGCCTCGGTCGCGGCGGTGCTGGGCCTTCCCTGGCCAGGCGCGGCCTTGTCGATCGCTTCGTCCAGCTCCAGCGACTGCCATGTTACGGGCAGGGGCTTGGCGGCGAGGCTCGCCAGCACGTCGGCGACCTGGCCCTCCGAGACCTTCACGCGCAGGTCCACCAGACGGCCCCAAATCTCGAAGCCTTCGCGCCCCGCCGAGTTGATCTGGAGATTCATGTTGATGGTCGCCATCCGCTTGGTGCGGTCGGTGATCGGCTCGTCGACGCCCACGGGCTCCGGCGGTGACTCGATCGCCTTGGCGAAGTCCGCCTTGGCCTGGGCCAGGGCGGCGCGGGCGTCCGCGTTGCGGCCCAGCGCGGCCAGGAGATAAGCGTACTCCAGCGCACGCGATTCCTTATAGATGATGGCAAGAGCCCGGAACTGCTCGCTCTGCGCGTCGGTCGCCACGCCGTAGCTCGTCGGGGGCAGCAGCTGCGGATAGAGGCTCAGGGCGTCCGTGAGGCGGCCCTCGCCCAGCGTTCGTTGGAACTGGAAATCCAGGCCCACCGGATTGAGCCGGGTATTATCTCGCGCCAGTTCGTCGAGCTGAGCCATGTCAGCGCCGGGGCCCTTGGCGATGTAGACCAGCAGGGCGCCCTGCCGAAGGAAAGGCCTGGAAGCGGCCGTCTCGCGCGCCAGGGCGTCGGCTTTTGCGGCATCGCCCAGTTGGCGCAGGGCATAGGCGCGCACGAACCTGATGCTCAGTCCGAGGCTGCGGTCATAGAAGAGGTCGGTCTTGCCCTTGGCGACCGCGTCGGCGCTATCCAGATCGGCGAGCGCTTCGGCCGGTTGGCGCAGTTCCAGGTAGTGGAAGGCGCGGGCGCGCAACAGGTTGACCTGGCGCATCCAAAGGCCTGGCGGAAGTTGGGCGATCGCCGAACCGCAGGCCCGGACGCCCTCGGCGCTCGTGGACGCCTTGCCCAGCATCGTGTTGCCGCTCTCTGGCAGTTTGAAAATTCCCAGCGATGTGGCGTAGCGGGTCATCCCATCGCCGCCCGCGGTGGCGACGCCATATCCGTCGCATCGCGAAAAATCGGTGGCGGGTGCGACGACGGCTACCTGCGACCATGATGGCGAAGCGACGCAAGATAGACCCGCCACGGCGGCGCACGCCGCTGCGCTCATCGCAAGCTTGAACATTATTATCCCCCAACAGGGGCAAATTTACTTAGGCGCCAGAGAATTTCAACCGGGCATTGGGGACGCGCGCGAGCCTGCGGGCGCCAAGTTCAAGCGCGCCTGGCGCCGCGCCCTAGTAGCTGCTCGGCGGCTGGAAGGGCGGCATGGACTGCGGCGGCGGCGCGGGCTGGGAGACCGGCGCGGGAGCAGAGCGCTGCGCCTCCTGGCGGGAGGCGAACAGGGCGTCATCGTTGCGCCGCAACGCGCGCAGGTCGTCGCTGATGCGGAAAACGGCGATGTAGAATTCGCAGACCGCGCGCCAAAGCAGGGTCAGGACTATGACAATGAATAGCCCCGCCACGCCGACGCCGGTGCCCGATAGCAGGCTGGCCACGCCGTCTTCGCGCAGGGCAAGCCCCACACCCGCGCCGATGACCGTGAAGCCGATCAGGGCGATGATGCCGAGGCCCGCCCAGTAGATGAGCAGGATCACCTGGCCCGCGACCATGCGGTCGAAGGTCAGCAGGCTTCCGATCCCGCCGGACGAGGCTTTCCGTTGTTGCGTCGCGCGCGCCATGACGGTTCCGTTGATACGCGACTTTGCCGTCGCTGTCGGCGATTTTCGCTAGCAGTCCGCGAGACTTCCTGCAACGCCAAGCCGCCCCATAGGCGATTGGAGCGGCGATTGAGCCGTCGTCCTAGATGGTCCCGACCGTCTTCAGGCGCGCCTTGGGGTGGATTTCGTTCTGGCTCATCACCACCGTCTGGCCGCGGAACCGCTCGATGATCGAGCGGACGTAAGGACGGATGGCCGGGCCAGTCAGCAGGATGGCCGCGTCGCCGGCCAGGGCGGCGCGTTCGAAGGTCTCGCGGACGCCCTTGATGAAGTCCTGCAGCTTGGAGGGGGCCAGAGCGAGCTGCTTATCCTCGCCCGAGCCGATCAGGGCATCGGCGAAGGCCTGTTCCCAGTCCGCCGACAGGGTGATGATCGGCAGGTTGCCGTCGTCGCCCTTGTTCTGCCAGCAGAGCTGACGTCCCAGGCGGGTGCGCACGGCCTCCACCAGATTGGTCAGGGACGAAGTGTGCGGCGCGGCCTCCGCGAGCGCCTCCAGAATGGCGCCCAGGTCGCGGATTGAGACGCGCTCCTTGAGCAGGGACTGCAGGACACGTTGGAGCGTGGTGTTGGAGACCACCGAGGGGATCAGGTCCTCGACCAGCTTCTTCTGCTCGGCGGGCAGGTCCTTCAGCAGCTTCTGCACCTCCGTATAGGAGAGCAGATCGGACATGTTCTCCTTCAGGATCTCGGTCAGGTGGGTGGTCAGCACCGTGGCCGGATCGACGATGGTGTAGCCGCGGAAGGTGGCTTCCTCGCGCAGGCTGTCGTCGATCCAGGTCGCCGGCAGGCCAAAGGCCGGCTCGCGTACGTGTTCGCCGGGCATGTCCACCTGGCCGCCGCGGGGATCCATGGCCATCAATTGATTTAGCCGCACCTCGCCGGTTCCGGCCTCCATCTCCTTGATGCGGATGGCGTAGCCGTAGGTAGGCAGGCGCATGTTGTCGAGGATTCGCACCGGCGGCATGACAAAGCCGAAGTCGGTGGCCAGGGTCCGCCGCAGCGCCTTGATCTGGTCTGTGAGCCGGCGGCCTTCCAGATCGTTGATCAGCACCAAAAGGCCGTAGCCCAGTTCGACCTTGACGTCGTCGATGGCCAGGGTGGCGGAGATCGGCTCCTCCACCGCCTCGGCGGGCTTTCCGGTCGGCTCGACCTTGTCCGGCAGCCGCACCTTCTGGCCGCGTCGCCAAGCCAGGCCGCCGGCGCCGACGGAGATGGCCACGAAGGGCAGCACCGGCATGCCGGGGATCAGGGCGATGACGCCGGCGGCGGCCGACACCATGCCCAGCGCCGCCGGGTTCATGGCCAGTTGCAGGGTCAGGGCCTTGTCCGCCGCGCCCTCGACGCCGGCCTTGGAGACCAGGAAGCCGGCGGCGATGGAGATGATCAGGGCCGGGATCTGGCTGACCAGGCCGTCGCCGATCGTCATGACGGTATAGGTGGTCGCCGCCTGGCCGATCGGCAGCCCGTGCTGGAAGACGCCGATCAGTATGCCGCCGATGATGTTGATGCCGACGATGACCAGACCGGCGATGGCGTCGCCGCGCACGAACTTGGAGGCGCCGTCCATGGAGCCGAAGAAGGTGGACTCCTGCTCCAGCTCCTTGCGGCGGACCTTGGCCGCCTCCTGGTCGATCAGGCCGGCCGACAGGTCGGCGTCGATCGCCATCTGCTTGCCGGGCATGGAATCGAGGGTGAACCGAGCCGCGACCTCGGCGATCCGTCCCGAACCCTTGGTGACGACGACGAAGTTCACCAGCACCAGGATGGCGAAGACGATGACGCCGATGATGTAGTTGCCCTGCATCATCAGCTGGCCGAAGGCCTGGATGATGTGGCCGGCGCCCTGGGTGCCCTCCTGGCCGTGACCCAGGATCAGCCGGGTCGAGGCGAGGTTGAGGCCCAGCCGGAACAGGGTGGTCACCAGCAGCACAGTCGGGAAGGAGGTAAACTCCAGCGGCTTCTTGATCATCAGCGAGGTCATCAGGATCAAGACGGCGCTGGTGATCGAGATGGCCAGCAGCAGGTCCAGCAGGAAGGCCGGGACCGGCAGGATCAGCAGAACGATGATGCCGACGACGCCCAGCGCCAGGCCCACCTCGCCACGGCCGACCCAGCCCAGGACGTCTTTCGACGAGGGCCGGTTGGCGAGCGAGAAGGGCAGGGTGGGGTTAGCCAACGGTGACGGACTCCAGGAAGTTGGCGGCTACAATCCGCCCCACTTCCGCGAGGGCCGCGTCTTGAGCGGCGTCGGAGCCGGTCGCCCCGGTCAGGTAGGCCGCAACGATGATCGGACCATGAGGGGCCCAAGCGATGGCGACGTCATTGGCGGTGCCATTCGTCCCCGTGCCGGTCTTGTCGCCGATGGCCCACACCGAGGGGAGGCCCGCGCGTAGGCGCGAGTCACCCGTTCTATTGCTCTTCAACCAACCGATCAGCTTTTCGCGCGACGGATTGGAGAGGGTCCGCGACAGGCACAAGCTGCGATAGTCATGGACCATGGCCGCCGGGCTGGTGGTGTCGCGCGGATCGCCGGGGATCGCGGTGTTGAGGGTCATTTCGTTGCGATCGAGCCGGGTCACGTCGTCGCCGATCGAGCGGGCGAACCGGGTCACTTCGGCAGGGCCGCCCAGGCTCGCGAGAATGAGGTTGGCGGCGGCATTGTCGCTTTGGGTGATTGCCGCGAAGAGCAGCATCTCCATCGGCAGCGCACCTTCGCCGAGGTGCGCTTCGGTTATGGGAGAGTGCGGCAGCAGGTCGGCGTGGCTGTAGGCGACCCTGCGATCCAGCTTCTCCTCGCCGGTGTCGATACGCGCCAGGACCGCGGAAACGGCCAGCGTCTTGAACGTGCTGCACATCGGGAACCGTTCGTTCTCACGGTGCGACAGCCGCTCACCGCTCGCCGTGTCGAGCGCGGCCACCCCAAGGCGTCCGCCGGTCTTAGCTTCGACCTCGGCAAAGATGGATGGCGCTGGCCCATCCGCGAACGCCGGCGCCGCGACGGCGCTGGCCGTCACGCCCAGGCCGAAGCTGCGCCGAGTCAGCAGAAGGCGCCGTTCAGGCCGCATGCGCGCCTATGCCTTGCGGGGCGGGCACCGAGACGCCGGCTTCGGAATACTCCTTCAGCTTGTTGCGCAGGGTGCGGATGGAGATGCCGAGGATGTTGGCCGCATGGGTGCGGTTGCCGAAACAGTGGCTGAGGGTGTCGATGATCAGCTGCTGCTCCACCTCCGCCACGGTCTGGCCCACGAAGGAGCGCTGGGCGGCTTCGGCGGCCAGGGAGGCGACGCGGGCGGTCTGGGCTTCGGGGCCGGCGATCATCGGCGCGCCGTCCGGCAGGCGGATGGCGAATTCCTCGATCTCTACTCCGGTAGACAACAGCACGGCGCGGTGCATGGCGTTCTCCAGCTCCCGCACATTGCCGGGCCAGCGGTGGACCGCCAGCCGCTGCCGGGCAGAGATCGACAGCGGCCGCGCCGGCACGCCGTTGGCGATGGCGTACTTCTTCACGAAATACTCGGCGAGGGCGATCACATCCCCGGGCCGTTCGCGCAGCGGCGGCAGGCGCAGGTTCACCACGTTCAGGCGGTAGAGCAGGTCTTCGCGGAAGGTCCCGTCGCGCACCGCCTGGGCCAGGTCGCGGTTGGAGGTGGCGAGGATGCGGATGTCGACCTTCACGGGCCGCGAGCCGCCGACGCGGTCGATCTCCCGCTCCTGCACAGCGCGCAGCAGCTTGGCCTGCAGCCGGCCGTCCATCTCGGAGATTTCGTCTAGGAGGAGCGTGCCGCCGTCGGCTTCCTCGAACTTGCCGACCCGGCGGGCGAGGGCGCCAGTGAAGGCGCCCTTCTCGTGGCCGAACAGCTCGCTCTCGAGCAGGTTTTCCGGAATGGCCGCGCAGTTGACACTGATGAAGGGGCGTTGGGCCCGGCGGGACTTCTGGTGAACGTAGCGGGCCATCACCTCCTTGCCGACCCCGCTTTCGCCGGTGATCAGGATGGAGGCGTCGGAGGCCGCGACCTGGTCGGCCAGGGCCAGCACGGTCTGCATCGCCGGATCACGGGCCACCAGGGGGCGGTTGTCGTCGGAGACGGCGGCCAGCACCGCGGCGATCAGGTCGGCGTCCGGGGGCAGGGGGATGAATTCCTTGGCCCCGGCGCGGATGGCGTCGCCCGCCCGCTTGGGGTCGGCGCCGATTCCGCAGGCCACCACCGGCACCCGGATCCGCTCCGCCTCGTTGGCGGCGATCAGGGCGGCGATGTCGAGTTCGTAATCGACCATCAGCAGGTCCGCGCCCTGGCCGGCGCGCAGGGCGTGGGTCGCCTGCTCGCAGGTATCGACGTGGGCCACCTTGGCGCCCGCCGCCATGGCCATTTTCACCGCGTTGGACAGTTGTCCGTTCAGTCGTCCGACGACCAGAAGCCGCATCGGTAATCTCCTTAAATCACGAGGGTCGTCAGACCGCCGTGTCGCCGTCCTTGATGATTTCCGTCATGGTCACGCCCAACCGCTCATCGACGACGACCACTTCGCCGCGCGCCACCAGGCGGTTGTTCACATAGATGTCGATGGCCTCGCCGACCTTGCGGTCCAACTCCAGCACGCTGCCCTGGCCGAGCTGAAGCAGCTGGGCGACGGAGAGGCTGGCTCTGCCGAGCACGGCCGAGATATGCACCGGCACGCCGAACACCGGCGCCAGATCGGCGGCGCTCTTGTCGCCCGGGTCGATCTGCAGCTCCGAGGCCAGCGGCGTGTTCGGTTCGAACTCGGCCAACGGCATCTTCTGAGGGTCTGAATCGTCGCTCATGGCGGATCTTTCAGGACGAAGGGGAAAGGATGAGAGGTTCGGCGTGCAGGCCTTCGGCCGCGAGCGCCGTCGAAAGCGCCGCCTCGACCCGCGCGGCGGCTTCCACCGGATCGAAGGCGGCGCGGCCGTCCCCCCAATCCAGCACGAAGGCCGCCAGCGGAAGACGCGGCTCGTCCTTGACCAGGATCTGGCCGGGGAAGCCCAGGGTGTTGGCGACGCCGTCCAGTGCGGTCTGGGTACGCTCGACGAGGTCGGCGTTGACCCGCACGATCAGCCGGGGCTCGGCCTCAATCTCGCGAGCGAGGGATTCCATGGCGGCGGTCACCGGCGCCTCGGGGAACCGGGCCAGGGCCGCGCTGGCGATGGCCTTGCCGCAGGCCAGGGCGATCTCCGCGCTGGCGGTCCGGTGTTCGTGCACCATGTTGGTCAGGGCTGGCAGGACCGCCTTCACCTGGACCGAGATGTCGGCGAGTTGCGCGGCCATCGCCTGTTCGGCCCGAGCGACCACGGAGCGTTCGCCCTCGGCAAAGGCCTTGGCCTTTTCCGCCTGCACCTCCTCGGGGGTGTACATCCGCTTGATCCGCACGGGTTCGGACGCGACCCCGCCATCGTCGTCGAAGACGGTGTCGAAGGCGAATTTCTGGTGCGGGAGGTTCATCTGGCGGCGCTCAATAGATCAGCTCGTCGTCGCCGCCGGACCCGGCCAGCATGATCTCGCCCTTGGCGGCGAGGTCCTTGGCGACCTGGACCATGGCCATCTGAGCGGCGTCCACGTCGCGCAGGCGGACCGGACCCATGCTCTCCATGTCCTCGCGCATGATCTTGGACGCCCGCTCGCTCATATTGGAGAAGAACATCTCGCGCAGGGCGTCGGAGGCGCCTTTGAGCGCGAGGCTCAGCTGGGTCTTCTCCACGGCCCGCAGCAGGGTCTGCACCCCGCCGGGGTCGAGCTTGTTCAGGTCCTCGAACACGAACATCAGCGCCCGGATCCGCTCGGCGGATTCCCGGTTGCGCTCTTCCAGGGCGGCGATGAAGCGGGCTTCGGTCTGACGATCGAAGTTGTTGAAGATGTCGGCCATCATCTCGTGGCTGTCGCGCTTGGAGGTGCGCGCCAGATTGGACATGAATTCCGTGCGCAGGGTCTGTTCGATCTTGTCGAGGATTTCCCGCTGCACCGGCTCCATGCGCAGCATGCGGGTTACGCATTCCAGCGCGAAGTCCTCGGGCAGGGCGGCCAGGACGCGGGCGGAGTGTTCGCCCTTGATTTTCGACAGCACCACCGCGACGGTCTGCGGGTATTCGTTCTTCAGATAGTTGGCGAGCACCGCCTCATTCACATTGGCGAGCTTGTCCCACATGGTCCGGCCGGCCGGGCCGCGAATTTCCTCCATCAGGCTGTCGACCTTCTCGGCCGGCATGAAGGAGGTCAGCAGCCGCTGGGTCTGTTCGAACGAGCCCATCACCGCGCCGGTGCCGCCCATCCCCGAGATGAACTCGACCAGCAGTTCCTCGATAACCCCGGACGCCACGGTGCCGAGGCTGGCCATGGCCTGGGAGAGTTCCTTGATTTCCTCCTCGTCCAGCGCCTGCCAGAGCGCCGTATGCTCTTCGCCGAGGGCCAGCATGATGACAGCGGCCTTCTCCGGCCCCGAAAGCCTCGATGGATCGACGATGGTCTTTTTGCTGGCCATGGGGTTTTTCAAGCCTCATGCAGCCAGCTGCGGAGGATGGAGATGGACTCCTCCGGATGGTGTTCGACGAACTCCGAGACGCTCTTGACCGAGGAGACGCGCACCTGGCCCTCGATCTGGGCCATGCTGATGCGCTGGTCGATTTCGCTGGGGCCCCTGGGGCCGGCGATCGCCAGATTCTCGCCCGATCCGCCGCCCATGCCGCCGCCCTGGCCCTGCTGGGCGATCATGCCGCCGGGCGCTCCGCCGCCGGCGGTCAGCGCCTGCATGGGTCCGCCGCCACCGCCGCCCGAGGCGGTGGACAGCAGCGGACGGACCACGAAGAAGATGATCAGGGCCGAGACCACCGCGCCGATCAGCAGTTCAAGTCCGCGCATCAGGTCGTTCTTGTCGAAGTCAGTCATCTTGGACGCCGCCGCGGTCCCGCCGCCGCTCGCCTCGTCGTGGGCGAAGCGGACGTTGATAACGCTGACTTGGTCGCCGCGGGTTCCGTCGAAGCCCACCGCCGAGCGGACCAGCTGTTCGATATGCTGCATCTCCTGCGCCGAGCGGGGCGTGTAGCCGGTGGCGGCGCCCTTGGCGTCGAAGGTGGTCACGCCGTCCACGGCCACGGCCACCGACAGCTTCTTGATCGCGCCGGGCATGGCCACTGTGGTCTTGGTGGTCTTGGAGATTTCGTAGTTGGTGGTCTCCTGGGTCTGATCCGACGCGGTGGAGTTGGCGCCGCCGGCCGTGGAGGCGCCCGGCGTGCCCGGCACATTGGCGGTCGCCGTGCTCTGGCCGCCGCTCGACGGCTCGTTCTGCTTGGTGTTCTCCCCAGAGGTCTGGGTCGAGCGGATCACCTGGCCGTCCGGGTCGAACTTTTCTTCCTGGGTGGTCACCTGGTCGAGATCGACATCGGCAGTGACCTGGACTCGCGCCTTGCCGGGGCCGACCACGCCCTCGACCAGCTCCTTGATCCGCTTCTTGATGGTGTCCTCGGTGGCGTTGCGGTGCTCGTCCGCCATCTGGTCGGCCGCCGCCGTGCCATCGCCGCCGCCGAGCATCTTGGAGTTCTGATCGACGATGGTGACGCTGCCGGGCTTCAGGTTCGGGACCGCGCCGGCCACCAGGTTCTGCAGCGCGCGAACCTGGTCGGAGGTGGGTTCGCGGCCGGCGACGCCGATCACCACGGAGGCGGAGGGCTGCTCCTCCTGGTCTTCGAACAGCTGATGTTTGGGCAGCACCAGCTGGACGCGGGCAAAATTTACCCCGTCGAGAGAGCGGATGGTGCGCGCCAGCTCACCTTCGAGCGCCCGCTGACGGTTGAGCTGCTGGACGAAGTCGGTCTGGCCGAGCGCGCTGGCGTTGTCGAAAATCTCATAGCCTACCGAGCCGGAGGTCGGCAGGCCTTTGGAAGAGAGCATCAGCCGGGTGGAGGCCACCTTGTCGCGCGGCACCATGATGGTCGAGCCATCGCCCTTGGCGTCATATTTGATGCCGGCGGCGCTCAGCGCCTGGGTGATGTTGCCGGCTTCCTTAAGATCCAGGTTGGCGTAGAGCAGGGCTTCCGGCTCGGTCCCCAGGTGCATCACCAACGCCACCAAGGCCGCGGCGACACCGGCCGACACGCCCAGAATGGTGGCCAAACGGCCGATCCCGAACCGCTGCAGGCTTTCTAAGAACTGATTCAACGCCGACCCTTCCCGCCCGCCGGAGGGGTTTCGCGCCCTCGGCTAGGCAGGATTTACCCAGTGGTTGGTAAACGGGGAGTTTAAGGTTTGGGCGTCAGCACCCTAAGTCGGGGCGATTTGAACCTTAATCCACAAACGAAGACGGCCGCGTCCTTGGAAGGACGCGGCCGCGTTCAGAGCCTAGGTTTCCGCTTAGCGGTATTGCTGAATCCGCGTGGTCCTGAGACCGGCCAAGCCGTAACGCTCGATCGACTGCTGCCAGCCGAGGAATTCCTCGTTGGTCAGACGATAGCGCTCGCACGCCTCGTCGAGCGTCAGCAGCCCGCCATGTACGGCCGCAACCACCTCGGCCTTGCGCCGGATCACCCATCGCTGGGTGTTTTCCGGCGGCAAATCCGAAAGGGTCAACGGCGCGCCGGTTGGACCGATCACGTACCGTTCGCCTTTGTTGTTTAGGCGTTGCTGTTGCAACATGGCTTTACGCCTTTCCCACCATCACTGTTGAGGCGGACCATATCGAGCCGGCGATAACATCGGCTTAATTGCGATAGTAAAAAAACACATAACTAGGTCCCTATCGCCCAACGAGCCGTGGCGGACTGTTCGTTAATGAGTATTCACCAAGGTTAATCCGATATTCTATCGGATGATGGATAGCAGATCCTGCGTCATCTGGTCGGCGGCGGTGATGACTTTCGACGACGCGGTGTAGGCCTGCTGGCTGATGATCAGCTGGGTGAACTCCGTCGATAGATCGACCGTCGAAGACTCCAGCGCCGAAGACTGCAGGGTGCCGGCGCCGCCGCTGCCCGGGGTCTTCAGCGAGACATTGCCGCTGGTGGTCGAGGCCAGGTAGGCGTCGCCGCTGACAGACGTCAGACCGTCGTAGTTGGGGAAGGTGGCCAGGGCGACCTGACCGATCACCCGCGAGGTGCCGTTGTCGAAGGTGGCGTTGACGTCGCCGTTGGCGCTGATCGACACCGAGCTCAGGTTGCCGAAGGGCGTGCCGTTGGTGTCGATCGACTGGGTGACCGACGAGGCGTTGAACTGGGTCAGGCCCGATCCCGAAGTCGATGGTTGCAGGTTGAGCGTCAGATCCTGGGCCGCCGCGCCGAGGCCGTTGGCCCACGCGACGCCGCTGGTGGGCGGCGTGGCGCTGGAGCCGCCGATGTTGATGACGCCGCCGGGGATGGCCGTAAGCAGGGTGGAGGCGGCGGTGTTCAGGCTGCCGTCGCTGTTGAACGTCACGGTGCCCGCCGCAATCTGGCCCTGGGGCGCGGTGCTGCCGGTCGCCTCGGTGATGTCCGAGGTTGGCACCGCCTGTACTTCCACGTTCCAGGTGTTGGTCGTTGCGCTCTTCAGGAAGTCGAGCTGTACCGTCCGCTGGCCGCCCAGGGAGTCGGAAACCGGCACCTGGATGGTGAAGTCCGGCTGGACGCCGGTTCCGGTGGTCGGGTCATAGGCGGTCATGCTGTTGGTGGTGGCGTCGTAGGCCCCGGCGGCGGGAGGCGTCGCGGCGGCGGCCGTCGCCGCGGTCGAGGTGGCTTGGGCGGCATTGAGGTTGGCGTTCACCGCCGCGCTGGTGGTCGCCGTCACCGTACCGCCGACCGAATTGACGTTGATGGGCGCCAGGCTGGCCAGGTTCTGTGCGCTGGTCTGGACCACACCTTGCGAGTTGGCCGGGAAACCTTGCAGGAAAAGACCCGCCGAATTGACCAGGAAGCCCTGCGAGTTGGGCGTGAAGGAGCCGGCGCGGGTGTATTCCACCACCGAGGACGGGGTGATCGCCGACGGCGTCGTGGTGGTCACGAACATGCCGTTGCCGCTGATCGCCAGGTCGGTGGGCGAATTGGTCGAGGAGATGGTGCCCTGTTGGGCCACCAGCTGAGCGGCGGATCCCGATACGCCGCCCGCCGCGCCGGCGCCGTCGCCAGAGCCGGTGACCAGGGTCTCGAAGTCGACCTGATTGCTCTTGTAGCCGACGGTGTTGACGTTGGCGATGTTGTCCGAGATCGCCGATAGCGCCGAGGAATTGGCTATCAGGCCCGAAACACCCGCCAACATGGCGTTGTTGATGCTCATGGTTCTGGTCCTTGTTTAACCGGAGACGCCGGTCACGGAACTGAGAGGAACTTGGTCCGACCCAATGGTGACGAGGGTCTGGCCATTGACTTGCTGGACCGCCGAGACGGTGCCGGAGACAGTGGTTGAGGGGGTGATCGCCTGACCGGCCTGGTTCGAGGCCGTAATGGTCATGGTGTAGAGATTGCCGTTGGTCTGCTGCTGGCCGAGCGAGTTCTCGCCGTTCCAGGTGAAGCTCTGAGGACCCGCGTTGACCCCCGTGAGCGAGCCGGTCCAGATGACGGCGTTGTTGTCGTCCTTGATCGTGCCGGTGACCTTGGCTGCGTTGGCGGGCAGGTTGTAGGTGAAGGTCGCGGTGTTGTTTTGCAGCATCGAGGTGCTGCCGTTGGCGGTGACCGCCTTGCCGATCAGGTTGACCGCATTGGTCACCGTGCCCTGGTTCTGGTTCACCAGCTGTTGAAGCAACTGGTTGGACAGCAGCTGCTGCTGCACCCCGGTCATCTCGGTGATCTGCTGGGTGAACTGGTCGGTGTCCATCGGCGACAACGGGTCCTGGTTCTGCAGCTGGGTGGTCAGCAGTTGCAGGAAGCTGGTGTAGTTGTTGGCCAGGCCCGACAGGCCGGAGTTGACCGTGGTCTGGGCCGCCGAGGCGGTAGTGGTGCCGATCAAGGAGGTGGACATGCGGGGCTTCCCTAGATCGTGATGTCGAGGCCGGACGCGCCGGAGGTGGCGCGATAGGCGATGGTCGCCGGAATGGCGTTGTCGGGGTTGGTATTGGCGAAGGCCGCGGCGGCCGCGCCGGCCGAGGTCTGGCCCTGGCTGTTTTGCTGCTGTTGCTGGGCGAAGCCCGCGCCGTGGCCGCCGACGTCGAAGCTCAATCCGCCCTGCGGGACGTTGAAGCCGGCCTGTTCGAGCGCCTGCTGCAGATCGGCGGCGTGCGAGCGAGCGTCGGCGGCGCTCTGGGCGTTGCTGAAGGAGAGCGAGGCGCTGACCTGGCCGGCGGAGTCGATATGCACCTGCACATCCACCCGGCCGAGGCCTGCGGGCGTCAGGCTGACGTCGAAGCGGGTCGATTTGTCGGCCGTCTTGGCAGCGATCTGGGTCGCGAGCTGACCGGCGATCGCCGCGCCATTGCCGGTGTTCGAGCTCGAGCCGACCGCATCGGTATTGGCGGCGGCCGTCGCGGCGCCCGCCACGGGCGCGGCCTGAACGGTTGAACCGTCGGTCGGCGTCGCAGCGGTCTGGAGCGCCGGGTCCGCCGGCGCCTTTCCGTCGTCGCCAGCGTTGGCGCCGTCCTGGCCCGATGGTTTGGCAAGGCCTGAGACCGCGTTGGCGACCGTCGTCGGCGTGGCGCTGGCGGCGTCGTCGGTGGCGTCCGTGTCGGTCGATGATGTCTCCGAGGTCGAAGGCTTCGCTGCAGCCTTGCCTGCGACAACGGCCGGTTTGGCGACGGTTACCGGGGGCGCGGTCACCTGAGGCGTCGCGGCGGCGGCATCGGGGGCGGTCTCCGCGTCTTCGTCGGCCGAGCCGGCGCTGACCGAAGATGGGTTGGCCGAGGCGGCGCTGGCCGAAGTGGCGTTGGCCGTGGCCAGGGTGATCGCCGCCTGCACAGTCGGCGGCTGCGCGGGCAGGCTGGTCGTTACCTTGGGCAGGTCTTGGGTATCGACCAGGTTCAAGATGCTTGAAGCGGGGACAATCGCGGCCGTGACTGTCGGCGTATTGGGCGCCCCAGCAGCGACGCTGGCGCCGGCGGCTGTCGCGGGCGCGATCGCGGCGGCGGGATCGGGCGCCGTCGTGCCTGCGGCGGGCGTAGGTGGCGACGAGGGGCTGGCGGCGGCCGCGACTGCTACGGCCGGGAGCGACGTGGCGACCGGGGCTGATGGGGCGGGCGGACTCGTTGGCGTGGCCCGCACGGTCGTTACCGGCGCGGTTGACCCCAGGGCGGCCGACTTTGTGGTCGCCTCCGCCCGTGCCGTCGTCGGGACGGTGATAGGCGCCGCCGTGCTCGCAGCTGGCGCGTTGGGAACCGTGGCCGCCGCCGTGCTTGCAGGCGGAGCGGTAAGAACCGTCGCGGGCGCGCCGGTGGCGGCGGCCGTGGGTGTTTCGTCGGCGCCCCCAAGCTGAGCCGCAATCGCCGCCGCCGCTGCCGTGGTGGGAGCGGGGGCGGTTGTTGCAGCCGTCGCTGGCGTCTGCGGCGTGGCGCTGGAGGCGGCCTGAAGCGCCGCGAAGGACAGGGTGGGTGTTGCGCCTGGCGCCGCGGCCGCCGCGCCAGTCGTGGATGAGGTGGCCGGAGCCTGCGCCGTTGTGGGCGCGACGATCGGTTGGCTGCTTGCCTGGCCGAACAGGGCCGCGAGCGCCTGGGCGAAGGCGTCGTCGCCAGTCGAGCCCTGGCCGGCCACGGCCGCCTTTCCGTCAGCGGAGGCCGTGGTTGGCGCCCCGCTCGCGCCACCCAGGAAGTTGGCGAGCAGGCCCACGGACTTGCCGCCGGCCAGCGTGCCGGTCAGGCCGGCTTGGGCGGTCGGGGCGGTTCCCGGGATAGCGATGGGCGAAACGGTGGTCGTCATGACTCGCTTGCGTATGAACGGGCGTGGGGTGGGCGGGTCGGCGCATGCTGCGCGGCACTCTTCGCAAGGTTCAAAGCAACCGCCGCGCCAACCGGGCTTGTCGGCCATAACTATCTGAAAAAATGCAATAACCTGTCAGGCCCTTGCCGGGGCGCCGTGCCTCGTGCGGTCGTTTTTGCCGATCCCGCATAGGCAAGGACGGACCGGCGCCGGCCGTTCGGGGCGTTTGGCGCGGCTCTTGCGTTAACCATCGGCGAGCGTTTGGCCAAACGTGAGGAAGGCCATGAAAGTCAAAGACTTGCCGACAGATCGGCGCCAATGGAGGCTTAGCGGCGGGCAGAAAATGCCCGGCGTGCTAGGTCGCGCCTGCCGGGTGGGACCGTGACCAGCCTCAATCAAATCCTGAATACGGCGTCGTCGGGCCTCTACACAGCCCAGAGCGGCATCAGCGTCGTCTCCAACAACGTCGCCAATATCAACACCGCTGGCTACGTCACCGAGCAGCTGAATCAGAACTCGACGGTGACCGGCGGTGTCGGCAGCGGCGTCGATGGCCAGGGCATCACGCTCGCGGCCAATCAATATCTGCAGAACGCCAGCCTCGGCGCCTCTGCCGACGCCGGCTCGGCCAGCATCATCTCCGGCATGCTGAGCCAGGCTCAAGGCCTGTTCGGTGATCCGGGGCAGGCCGGCAGCTACCTCAACCAGCTCAGCCAGGTGTTCACCGACCTCTCCTCGGTGTCCGCCAATCCTTCCAGCGGTATCAGCAGCAGCCAGGCGGTCACCGACCTCAATTCATTCCTCGGCCAGTCGGGCTCCATCGCCACCTCCATCAGCCAGCTGGGCGGTCAGGCCGACAGCCGGATCGGCGCGGACGTGACCACGGCCAACCAATTGCTTGGCCAGATCGCGGCGCTCAACACCAAGATCATCAGTGCTCAGGGCGCCGGCGAAAGCGTCGCCGACACCCAGAACACCCAGAACCAGCTGGTGACCCAGCTTTCGTCGTTGATGGACGTCAAGGCCGTCACCGCCGCCAACGGCTCATTGACCCTGCGGTCGAGTACGGGCGCGACCCTGGTCGGCGTCGGCGGCGCGGCCACCCTGTCCTACACCCCGGTCGAAGGCGGCAAGAGCCAGCTTCAGGTCGTGCTGCCCAGCGGCTCGCCGACGCCCGTGCCGTTGACCGTGGGTTCGGGCGAAATCGGCGGCCTGCTGGCGCTGCGCAACACCCAACTCCCCGGGATCGCCGCCCAGCTCAGCAGCTACGTCACCGGTGCGGTCACCGCGATCAACCAGGCCTCAAACCAGGCCTCCTCCGTGCCGCCGCCGAGCACGCTAACCGGCTCCAACATCGGCATCGACCTCGGCACGGCGATCAGCACCTTCTCCGGCGACACCAATATCGCGGTGGTGAACAGCACCACCGGCGCGATCCAGCAGCAGCTCAGCGTCGATTTCACCGACGGCACGATGACGGACTCCAGCGGCAATGTGACGGGCTTCACGCCGTCCACCTTCCTGTCGTCGCTGAATAGCGCCCTGGGCGGGACGGCCACCGCCAGCTTCAACAACGGCGTGCTGTCGATCGCCGCTCAGAGCGGCTCGGGCTTGGCGATCCAGGACAGCGCCGCCTCGCCATCGACCAACTCCGCCGGAACCGGCTTCAGCCAGTATTTCGGCCTGAACAACCTGGTCTCGTCCACCGCCATCACCAACTACAACACCGGCCTTTCTACCTCCTCGAGCGACGGGTTCACGGCGGGCGGCACGATCACGCTTCAACTCACCGGCGCCAACGGCGCGGAGCTGACCAACGAGACCGTCACCATGCCGGCCGGCTCGACCATGCAGGATGTGCTGAACTCGCTGAACTCCACCAGCAACGGCGTCGGTCTCTACGGCCAGTTCGCGCTCAGCAGCACTGGGTTGATGACCTTCAACCCTTATACGCCCGGCACCGCTGTGTCCGTGCTTGGGGACAACACCCAATGGGGAACCGGCGGCGCGTCGCTATCGACCCTGTTCGGCGTCGGCGGCGCGAAGCAGGACAGCATCGCCGGCAGCTACCAGGTGCGCGCCGATATCGCCGCCGATCCTTCCTTGCTTCAGACCGCGACGCTCAACCTGAATGCGGCGAGCGGCCAGGCGGCCTTGCTGATCGGCGACGGCAGCGGGGCGAGCGCGCTCGCGGCCGCCGGCTCGACCGAGGTCACCTTCGCCGCCGCGGCGGGTCTGGCCGCGGCCCAGAGCACCGCGACCCAATATGGCGCCCAGCTTGGCGGCCTGATCGGCGACCAGGCCTCCGCGGCCACCCAGGCCAGCACCAACGCCACGGCGGTGCAGTCCGAAGCCAACAGCCAGCTGTCTTCGGTCGAGGGGGTGAATCTGGACCAGGAACTGGTCAAGCTGACCACCTACCAGCAGGCCTACAGCGCGTCCGCGCGGCTGGTGAGCGCCACCCAGACCATGTTCAACGCTCTACTGACGATGTTGGGATAATCTCATGAGCGGCATTTCCAGCGCCACCGCCTACAGCACGGTTCTCACCGGCCTGCTCAACGCCCAGACCGCCCAGGCGACCGCGACGCAGCAGATCTCCAGCGGCGAGACCGCCTCCAACCTGCAGGGCTACGGCGCCCAGTCGGAAACCCTGCTGGCGCTCCAGTCGGTGCAGTCTCAGACCACCAGCTATCTGGCCAATTCGCAGGCCACCGCCAATGTGCTGAGCGCACAGGATCTGGGTTTCACCCAGCTGAACAACTCCGTCACCTCGGCGTCCAGCGCCATCAGCACCGCTTTGGGTTCTGGCTCGGGCGAAACCCTGATGCAGTCGCTCGGCACGGCCTTCCAGAACGCCGTGGCGGGGCTGAACACCAACTACAATGGCCAGTATCTGTTTTCCGGCGGCGCCCTGACCACCAAGCCGACCACGGCGACGTCGCTGACGGACCTGACGTCGGGCGCGCCGCTCTCCACCCTGTTCCAGAACGGCGACAATGTCGCCACCGCCAAGCTCAGCCCATCTTCGACGGTGCAGACCGGCTTCCTGGCCAACCAGCTGGGGACCAACCTTTACACCGCCTACCAGCAGGTTCAGTCCTATGTGCAGACCAACGGGCCCTTCACCAATCCGCTGACCTCTGCGCAGGAAAGCTTCCTGCAAGGCGCGTTGGCCAGCTTCAAGACGGTGGGCACGCAGCTGACCACCGCCCAGGCGCAGAATGGCCTGGTGCAGCAGCAGGTCACCTCCGCCCAGACCGACCTCACCGACCAGCAGACCACCATGGCCGGCTTGATCGGCAACATCTCGAGCGCCAACATGGCCCAGGCGACCACCAATCTGGAACAGGCCCAGACGGCGGTTCAGGCGTCTTCGCAAGCCTTCATCGCGCTGCAAAACAGCACCAACACCCTGATGAGCCTGCTGCAATCGACAGGCGCATAAGGCCGGCCTGCGGGCGCAAGCCTCGTAAAACCGGTCGCGGGTCGCTACATTGCCGGCCTTCAGGAAGAGACGCGCCGTCATGCCCTTGGACATCGCCGACAACCTCGCAGGAGGGGACGCCGTGCAAGCGGCCTGGGACGCCGTGGGCCTGCCCGCCGGCGCGCGGGTGCTGGCGGCCATGTCCGGCGGGGTGGACTCGACCGTCACAGCGGCTCTGCTCAAGCGGGCCGGCTATGATGTGGTCGGCGTCACCCTCCAGCTCTACGACCACGGCGCGGCGATCCAGAAGAAGGGCGCCTGCTGCGCCGGCCAGGACATCCACGACGCCCGCACGGCGGCCGAGGCGATCGGCATCCCCCACTATGTGCTCGACTACGAAAGCCGCTTTCGCGAGGCGGTGATCGAGGAGTTCGCCGACGCCTACCTGCGCGGCGAGACGCCGATCCCCTGCGTGCGCTGCAACCAGACGGTAAAGTTCCGCGACCTCTTGGACGTCGCCCGCGACCTGGGCGCGGTGGCCATGGCCACTGGCCACTATGTGCGGCGGCGGCTGGGACCGAATGGCGCCGAGTTGATGCGCGCCGCCGACCCGGCGCGGGACCAGTCCTACTTCCTGTTCGCCACCACCCGCGACCAGCTCGACTATCTGCGCTTCCCGCTGGGCGGCCTGCCCAAGCCGGCGGTGCGGCAGGTGGCGGCCGAACTCGGCCTGGCAGTGGCCGACAAGCCGGACAGCCAGGACATCTGTTTCGTGCCGGAAGGCCGCTACACCACGGTGATCGACCGCCTGCGTCCGCAAGGCGCCGTGCCGGGGGACATCGTTCACCTGGACGGTCGGGTGCTGGGCCGCCACGAGGGCATCACCCGCTATACTGTCGGCCAGCGGCGCGGCCTGAACGTCGCCGTCGGCGATCCTCTGTTCGTGGTGAAGCTGGATGTGGAAAAGCGCCAGGTGATCGTCGGCCCGCGCGAGGCGCTGATGACCGGCGCGCTCAGCCTGAACGAGATCAACTGGCTGGGCCGCCAGCCGACCTTTGAAGCCGCCGCCGCCGAAGGCCAGCGCGTGCTCGCCCGCGTCCGCTCTACCCGCGAGCCGGTTCCCGGTCGCATCGCAATGGAGGACGGTGAGAACCGCATCGTCTTCGATGGCGTGGAAGAAGGCGTCGCGCCGGGCCAAGCCTGCGTGCTCTACGACCCCGCCGACCCCGAGCGGGTGCTGGGCGGCGGCTTCATCGCCCGGACGATCGCGGCCTAAGCGGGCTTGAGATGCTGATGGGGCTGACCCCTACCTGAATCGCTCCTCCATCGGAGGAGCGATTCAGTTCAAGTGCAGCCCTACGCTCGACCCTTGATCCACTCCGTCACGGTCTTCGCGTAAAGGGCCGGGTCGATGCTGTGCATGGCGTGGCCCATCGCGGGGAAGGAGACATAGTCGAAGGTCTGTCCGGCCGCCTCGATATGCTGCTTCACCCGCGCGACCTGGGCGTCGGAGAGGGCGCCGAAGAAGCGGCCGTTCTCCGGATTGACGATCCGCATATGGTGGGTGAACAGGACCGGCGTCTTGACCTGCTTGAGCATGATGTCGTGGTCGCAGCCGGCATAGACCGTGCCGGTCCAGAAGGCCTGGCCCCATTCGGGATCGTATTCCTTCAGGTTCTGTGGCGGCTCGGAGGCCGAGGCGCGGCCCGGCGCGGCCAGCGCGACCGGAGAGCCGGACATGGCCGCGACATATCCGTCCCAGTCGCCGACCGACCATTGCGGGCCGAGATACCGGGCCATCAGTTCGAAGATCGGGCCGATGGTTTCGCGGATGCTGGGACCGCAGGCCGGCGAGGTCTGCGAGGCATAGAGGGGTGGGTCTTCGTAGACGCACGCCTTGACCAGCCCCGGCGGCGCGAAAGCCGACAGCCAGGCGCTGATCACGCCACCTGACGACAGGCCGCTGACGAAGGTCGGCCGGCCCACCACCTGCTGGATGAAGCGCACCACGTCGCCGGCGATATTGTCGAGGGTGTAGCGGCCCGGCGTGCGGCTGCTGCGGCCCTGGCCACGCAGATCGACGGCGAAGACCTGGAAGTCCTGCTCCAGAATCTTCATCGCCGCCTCATAGCCCCACCAGCTCTCGGTCTGGCCGGGAATGAGCACGAGGGCCGGCGAGTTCGGCGAGCCGGCGGTGGCGTAGTTCATCGTCACCTCGCCCAGGTCGACCGTCTGTTCGGGATAGTCGTGCGGGATGTAGGTGATGTCGGCGAAGTCGGGTCCGTAACGGTAGCTCATCAAATCCTCCCCAGCCGCCGCCGGTGTTCGCCGGGGTAGCGGATGATCGATGGAAATGACTATTTAGTCAATTCATCTCCGGCCCGCGCCGTGACGATCCACGTCGCGGCTTTCAGCGCGATGCGGCCACCCACGTCCCGTACCGCGAGCGCGGCGCGGACGCGAGGTTCGGCGGCGGGCCGAAGCTCGGGATTTTCCCGCAGGATACGCCCGAGCGGCCCAACGGCGAGCAGCACCTCGGCCATGGCGTCCAAGCCGCCGCTAGAGACTATCTCGTCGTGCGCCTCGACCGTAACGCCGCTGAAGCCGGCGCTTTCGAGGACTGCCCGGATATGGGCAGGATCGGCGAAGCTGAAGGGCGTTGCATCGACCATCGCCTCCAGGCCGGCGGCTTTGAGCGGCAGCAGATCGAGTTCGTTCTCCTCGAGCGAGCGCCAGCAGACGAAGGCGAGGCGCCCGCCCGGCTTCAGTGCGCGACGGAAGTTCGCAAAGGCCGTGTCTGCGTCCGTGAACGCCATCACGCCGAAGCGCGAATAGAGACCATCGGCGCTTGCCGGCGCCAGGTCGATCGTCTGGGCGTCGCCCTCGATGAACCGCAGCTGGGGCAACGCGACGGCTCGCCACTTGGCGACCTCCAGCAGCAGGGGCGCAATGTCGAGGCCGATGACGCGCCCGCCGGCGCCGACCCGCTCGGCGAGTTGCAGGGAGGACTGGCCGGCGCCGCAGCCCACGTCGATCACCGTCTCACCAAGCTGGGGCGCCAGGGCGTCCATGGCGCGCAGGCCCAACGGAGACAGCTGCAGGTCGAGCGGCTCGGCGACGTCCACCCAGGCTTGGGCGGCCAAAGTTCTCGCGATGGGCGCCGAAGGAGTCATAGCTTGGCTTATAGCGAGCATTGCCGCGTCTTGGCGGAAGGTTTGGCTTCTGGTTTGTTAGGGTCGATCAACACGGATAGCTTGCAATGGCTTCAACGCCCGTCATCCAGACGCCGCCCATAGCGGCAAGTCTGCCGCCACAGGCGGTCAGGTTTCCTGGCAAGGTGGCCGTGGTGAAGCTGTCTCGGGGACGCGAGATCTGTTTGGCCCAGTCGCTGACCTCGTTGTCTCCCGACCACGCCTGGATCGCGCGCTTTTCAAGCAGGCCATCGGCCGTGGCGGACGGTTGCGCATACCGCCTAGCTATTCGTCGGCACGACGCTGATCGCTCATTCAAGGTCGATGATTTCGGGCGGTGGGCCGCCATGTCCTGGGCGCCTGCGGGTCATCGCTTCTTCCTGGTCGATGGCATGGGGAGCAATATCACCGACTGCCTTGTTGAAACCCCGGACCGGGATGGCGTGGTCCAACTCGACCTGACCAGCGTCATCCGTCATAGCGAGGGACCATTGCGGCCGTCCGAGACGCCAAACCGGTCGCACTACTATTTGGAATGCCGTCGGTGGATCGGCCAGAACCAGGTTGAAGGCACGATCTCTGGGCGCACCGACGACAAGCCGTTCCACGCCTTCTGCGTCCGATTTCGTTACGATCTGGCGGCAAGATCGGCGTCTTGGGGTCCCGTTCGCCGGGCTCAGGACGACATTTCCTGCTGAACCAGGCCATGCGCAGACCGCCGCCCAGGCCTTGCGGCGAGCGTCAAACTAGAGCGCCTTCTCCAGCGTCTCGGCCATGGCTTCGCCGACGGTGGCGCGGCACTCGCCCTCGGCCTTGGTCAGGTCCCCCGGGCCGACTTCGCCGCCGCAGCTCTGACAGATCAGGCCCGGCTCAAAATGCCCGCCGCAGGCCTTGTGAATGAAGGACGCCGGGGTGCCCAGATCGCCGTAGACGTGCCGGCCACCCCAGGCGGCCATGGTCATCAGCACGTTCCACAGGTCGCGCCCTTTGGGCGTCAGCAGATATTCATAGCGGGGCGGGTGGCAGGAATATTCCCGCTTCTCCAGCACTCCGTGGCCGACCAGGCTTTTCAGCCGCGCGGCCAGGACGTTGCGGGCGACGCCCAGCTTTTCCTGCCACTGTTCGAACCGCTGCACGCCGCCGAAAGCGTCGCGCAGGATCAGCAGTGTCCAGGGGTCGCCGACCACTTCCAGGGTCGCCGCCACCGAGCAGATCTGATGAGAATAGTCCGCCGTCCGTCCCATAAACTGATCGTGCGCGTAGGACGCGCCGATGACAAGTCCGCCCGCAATTGGCGACCCCTGACACAGGGTGAGGATTACGGACCGCGCGCCGATGGCGTAGAGGTCCCGAGAATTGCAGCCACCTGGGTCGCCGCGTAAGCCGAGACGACCTATATGACAGGCCCAAACAGGAATATCGCCATGTCCGCCGCCGATCCGATCGTCATCGCCTCCTACGCTCGCACCCCCATGGGCGGCTTCCAGGGCTCGCTCGGGGCGGTGAAGGCCACCGAGCTGGGCTCGGCGGCCGTCCGCGCGGCGGTGGAGCGGGCAGGGGTCTCGCCCGAGGCCATCGAGCAGATCTTCATGGGCTGCGTGCTGCCGGCCGGCCTCGGCCAGGCGCCGGCTCGGCAGGCGGGCATGGGCGCGGGGCTGTCGGTGGGCGCCCAGGCGACCACGGTCAACAAGATGTGCGGCTCTGGCATGCAGGCGGCGATCATGGCCCATGACGCCCTGGTGGCGGGCGGGGCCGACATCATCGTCGCCGGCGGCATGGAGAGCATGTCCAACGCCCCCTATCTCTTGGCCAAGCATCGCGGCGGTGCGCGGATCGGCCACGATACGGTGTCCGACAGCATGTATCTGGACGGGCTGGAAGACGCCTATGATCCCGGCAAGCTGATGGGCGCCTTCGCCGAGGAAGCCGCCCGCGAGCGGCAGTTCGGCCGCGAGGCCATGGACGCCTACGCCATCGAAAGCCTGGCCCGCGCCCGGCGCGCGGTGGAAAGCGGCGCCTTCGCCGAGGAGATCGTGTCGGTGTCGGTCAAAACCCGGGCCGGGGTGCAGGAAGTTTCCTCCGACGAGCAGCCGCTAAAGGCCGATCCGGCCAAGATCCCGACGCTGAAGCCCGCCTTCGCCAAGGACGGCGCCATCACCGCCGCCAACGCTTCATCGATCTCGGACGGCGCCGCGGCCCTGGTGCTGACCCGGGCCTCGGTGGCCGAGCGGCTAGGTCTGACGCCGATCGCCCGCATCGCCTCGCATGCCGCCCACGCCCAGAAGCCGGGCGAGTTCACCTCGGCCCCGGTGCCTGCCATGCGTAAGGCGCTGGAAAGGGCTGGCTGGAAGACCTCCGACATCGACCTGTTCGAGGTCAACGAGGCCTTCGCCGTCGTGGCGATGATCGCCATGAGCGAGCTGTCGATCCCGCATGATGTGATCAACGTCAACGGCGGGGCCTGCGCCCTCGGCCACCCGATCGGCGCGTCCGGCGCTCGCATCCTGGCCACCCTCTTGTCGGCGCTGAAAGCGCGCGGGGGCAAAAGAGGCCTGGCCAGCCTCTGCATCGGCGGCGGCGAGGCGACGGCTATGGCGCTGGAGTTGATGTAGGCGGACGTTAGCTCGGCGCTCTCACGCTTCGATAAGCTCAGCATGAGATGGAAATCGGCGCGTGGCGGATATTCCTCGCGCTCTCAATCGCCTCATGTTGAGCTTGTCGAAACACGAGGCGACGCACTGGCCGCTCGCATAGGAAGATGAAACCCATGACCGCCAATCCCGTGATCGATGACCGTGATCACAACCGCTTCGAACTGACCGAGAACGGCTTTACGGCCTTCGCCGAGTATCGGCGCAAGGGGAATGTGGTGGTGATCCCGCACGTGGAGGCGCCGGAGGCCCTGCGCGGCACGGGCGCCGCTGGCCGGCTGATGGAGGGCGTCATCGCCCACGCCCGGGCGGAGGGGTTCAAGATCGTGCCGTCCTGCCCCTACGCCGACGCCTGGTTCAAGCGCCATCCGGCGGAAGCGGATTTGCTCGCCTGACTGATCGCCCCGCCCGCCGCGCCTGCGGTGAGCAGGATTGGCGGACGGGAAAACCTAGTCGGCTCCAGCGCTTACCAGGGCCGGGTTTCGTTGTTTTCGTGCATCCAATGGATCTCGCCCAGCAGACTGTCCAGCTGGGTCTCCATCCGGACCCGGTCGTTGTCGCTCAGGTGACCACCTTGCCGATCGCGATCCTCACGGGCTTCATGTCGGACGCTTGCGAGTTGCACCATGGCTCGGTGAGCCTCGCGGCCATTGAGCGAGCCGTCTGCGCGGCCCCGCTCGATGCGGGCCTGGATCCAATCCATCTTCCGATTGAGATCCCAGCCGCCGGGCACGCCGCCAGGTCCGGGACCGGGGCCAGGGCCGAAGCCCGGCTGCGGCGGAGGCGGGCCGTACTGGGCCAGAGCTGGCGCCGCGACAGCGACCAGAGCCGACGCGGCGAGCGCGGCGACGATAAATTTCTTCATGAGAATGATCTTCCTTGATGGGTTTCCGACCCGGACACCATGCCTAAGCTGATATGAACCTCGCCGGTTCCGTCTGTTATGTCTCATTCACTTGAGCGTGGCCCCGCAGGCGCCTAAGTTCACCTGACAAAACTCAAGGGAAGCACGCCATGGCCGACACCGTCCTCGACATCCCCGTCAACCACATCGACGGCTCAGCCGGCTCGCTTGGCGAGTTCAAGGGCAAGGTCATGCTGGTGGTGAACGTCGCCTCCAAATGCGGCCTGACCCCTCAATACGACGGGCTGGAGAAGCTGTACGAAACCTACGGCGACAAGGGCTTCGTCGTCGCCGGCTTCCCAGCCAACGAGTTCGCCGGCCAGGAACCGGGGACCAACGCCGAGATCGCCGACTTCTGCCAGACCACCTTCGGCGTGAAATTCCCCATGTTCGAGAAGATCGTGGTCAAGGGCGAGGGCCAGCACCCGCTCTACGCCAATCTGACCAAGGCCATCCCGGTAGCCGAAGGCGCCGGCGACCGCGCGCCGCCGGACGGCTCGGTGATGTGGAATTTCGAAAAGTTCCTGATCGCCAAGGACGGTCACGTCGCCGGCCGCTTCTCGCCAATGATCAAGCCGGAAGACCCGACCCTGGTCGGCGCGATCGAGGCGGAGCTGGCGAAGTAGCCAGGCGCCGCCGGCGGCGTTGCGGATTGGCCAGCGCCAGTTAAGCTCGGCCTTTCCAGATGGGGGAGACGCGAATGCGGTTCGAGCGAGTCGGCCTTGCAAGCGCATCGGCGATTGGCGGGGCGATTATGCTGTTTGCCTGCCTGGCGGCCATGTCGGGGTGTGCGACGCCGGAAACCATCGAGGGCCAAAACTGGGCCGGTTCTCCGGCGACGCCCTTGAGCGAGACCTACACGCCCCAACAGGCGATGCGAAAAGACGTCGATGGCTGGGTGATGCTTCGTTGTGTCGCCGGGCCGGAACACAGGGCGACAGGCTGCGTCGTCATAGCCGAATTTCCGCTAGGCATGGGCTTCGGCGATGCAGCGATGCGGATGACGGACAACATCAGGGCCGCCGACGCCTCCAGTTTTGCCGAACTCGGCGCGCGTGTTCCCGTGGTCGGCGAGCGGTTCGACATGCCGCTGGTGTTCTGCGAAGCCAATCACCCCTCCTGCGCCGCGCAGAAGCATCGTGAGGTGATCGCTTTCAAGATGCAGGAAGTCCCCGTCGAACGGCTGGTGGGCGCGAGGCGATGCGCCGAGGCGATCGCCGCCGCCGATCAGATCGGCCAACCGGCCTTCGTCCGGTTTATCGCGAGCCGGTGCGCCACGTAGTCGAGCTTGGGAAGTTGGCGCGTCAGTGGTCCGCGGGCCGGGGAAACCCGGCCATCCAGACATCGTTTTGCCAGTCCTCGTAGCCGAGCAGGGTCCCGAATTCCCGTTCCTTGTCGCCCGACCAGGGGCCGGGCCGATCCAGCAGCGCCAGCGTCGCGCCGATCCGCCATTCCTCGCCTGGCAGGGCATAAAAGACACTGCGATGCGTGCGGTCCGGAAGCTGAGGGACGGGCTTGATGTCGATATGTCTATGCAGGCGGCCCGCCTCGACGTGCCGGTCGAACATCCGCAGATAGCGGGCCACGCAGTCCACCCACATGCCATCGATGCTCGCGAAATAAGCGAGAGGCTTCTGGCCCTTCAGCATCAGGCCGAGTTCTCGGTTGGTGTGCACCAGATAGGGCAGGGCGCGGAGCGCGGCGGAATGCATGGACCCATCATAGCCGCCGGTGCGGCCTATTTCGCCACGCCCTCGCGACGCACCCGGCTGAAGGTGGTCACCATGTCGGCGGCGCCGTGCACCTGCAGCCCCTCGAGCATCTTGCCGACCGCGCCGCGATGGGAAGCGCCATGGGTGATGATGTGGGCGAGGATCTCTCCTCTGGTCATCCGGCCGGGATCGCCATCGACGAAGGTGAATTCGACCACCTCCTCCAGTTCGGCCGGGGTGACGCCGCGCACATAGTCGAGATACCAGGCGTCGGTCTCGGCCATCGCGTCGGCCAGTTCGTCCAGCTTTGGAAAGCGGGTCGCGACGACATTGTCGATCCCGTGCTCGGTCCCGCTCAAGTGCGCCCTGAATATCCGATCGACCACATTGGTGTGGTCGAAGGTGAAGATGGCGACGGCCAGTCCCGCCCGATCGGCCGTCTCCGGCGCCGCGCGCAGGGCCTCGATCAGGCCCCGGTTGCACCAGGCCTTGTGCTCGAAGACGGTGATGAGGAAGCTGTTCGACATGCGGTGTTGTGCGATTGAGCCATGATAGCGCGGCTCGCCGCCAACCCTATCGGAGCTCCACCAGAGCGCCAAGCGATCCAGCGCCCGGCCGATCGGGCGCGGGGCGATGCCGCCGACCTGTTGCGAACCTGCGGTGTCGAGCTAAGGTTCGGCCGTCTAGGGGGAACCGATGCGATCACGGCTAAGTCAAATTATGACCGTGGCCAGGACTGCGGTCCTGGCTACCGCCGTCGCCGGCCTGACTGTCCTGTCAGGGTGTGTGGCGCCGGCGATGGTCGAAGGCCGGAACTGGGTCGATGGTCCGCAGGCTTCCCGAGCGGCCACCTATCCGGAGCGGGCCTTGCGCCAAGAGGTGGACGGCTGGGCTGTACTCCGCTGCGTCGCCGGTCCCGAGCATAGGGTTGAAAACTGCGTCTTGATCGCCGAGTCGCCCCAGGGGTTCGGCTTCGGCGAGATCGGGCTGGGCATGCAGGGCGGCATGCGGGCGGTCGATGCTAGCGTATTTCATGGACACGTGCCCGTAGAGGGTGAGTGGTTCAGTTTTCCAGTCCGGTTCTGTCATGAAGGACCCTCCGCGCCGTGCGAGGCGAGACTGAATGAGGAACTGATGGCCTTCTTTGCAGAAATGCATCCCATCGAACGGCTTTCCCAGGCTGGGCGATGCTCCGAAGCCATCGACGCCGCCGAGAAAGTCGGCCAACCGTCCTTTGTGCGGATCATCGAGCAACAGTGCGCCAAGCAGAGATGATCGGCGGTCGCCGGTGCATCGCCAATCCCGTTGACGGCCTGAAATATACCGGACATTCGAACTCTATAGATTTTTCGACGAATGAGGCGGCCGGCCGATCGATGTGGCTGCCAGGGAGTGATTGCGATGACGACGATCGAACGGGAAACCCCGGCGGCGACGACCCCCACGATCGACAAGGAGGCCCTGCTGGCCAAGTACCGCGCCGAGCGGGACAAGCGGCTGCGGGCCGACGGCAACGCCCAGTACCGGCGGCTGGAAGGGGTGCTGTCGCACTACAAGGACGATCCCTACATGCCGGCGGTTCCGCGCGAGCCGTTGACCGACCACGTCACCTTCGCCTTCGTCGGCGGCGGTTTCGCCGGCCTGCTCACCGCCGCGCGGCTGGTGGAAGCCGGAGTGACCGACGTGCGCGTCATCGAGAAGGGCGGCGACTTCGGCGGCACCTGGTATTGGAACCGCTATCCCGGCGCTCAGTGCGACACCGCCTCGATGGTCTACATGCCCCTGCTGGAAGAGACCGGGCATATACCGAGCGAGAAATACGCCCACGCCCCGGAAATCCTGGAGCAGAGCCGGCGGATCGGGCGCCAGTTCGGCCTCTATGACCACGCCCTGTTCCATACCGAGGTCGAGGACGTTCGCTGGGACGATGAGAACAGCCGCTGGGTGATCCGCACCAACCGTGGCGACGCCTTCACCGCCCAGTTCCTAGGCCTGGGCACCGGCCCGCTGCACATTCCCAAGCTGCCGGGCATTCCCGGCATGGAGACCTTCAAGGGCCACAGCTTCCACACCAGCCGCTGGGACTATGCCTATACCGGCGGCGATCCGTCGGGCGCGCCGCTGGACAAGCTGAAGGACAAGCGGGTGGCGATCATCGGCACCGGCGCGACGTCGGTTCAGGCCGTGCCGCACCTGGCCCGGGCCTGCAAGGACCTCTACGTCATCCAGCGCACCCCTTCGTCGGTGGACGTGCGGGCCAATGCGCCGATCGATCCGGACTGGTTCTCCGGCATCGCCACGGAGGGCTGGCAGCAGCGCTGGCTGGAGAATTTCACCGAAAATCAGATCGGCACGGCCGATGTGGACCTGGTCATGGACGGCTGGACCGACCTGTCGCGCCGTATCCGCGCCAAGATGGCGGACATCCCGCGCGAACAGATGACGCCGCAGACCATGATGGCCGCGTTCGAGGACTCGGACTTCGAGAAGATGGAAGAGATCCGCGCTCGCACCAACACGGTGGTCCGGGACACGGAGACCGCCGACAAGCTGAAGGCCTGGTATCGCCAGCTCTGCAAGCGGCCCTGCTTCCACGATGAATATCTGCAGGCCTTCAACGAGCCGGCCGCCCATCTGATCGACACCGACGGCAAGGGCGTCGAGGCGATCACCGAGAAGGGCGTGGTGGTCGGCGGCAAAGAATACGAGGTCGACTGCATCATCTATGCGTCGGGCTTCGAGGTCGGCACCGCCTTCACCGGCCGGGCCGGGTTCGACGCCACTGGCCGCGATGGCCTGAAACTGTCGGACGCCTGGGCGGAAGGCATGCGCTCAAAGCACGGGGTGCATGTGCACGGCTTCCCGAACCTGTTCTTCTCCCAGCCCAGCCAGGGCGCGAACCTGATCTCCAACATCCCGCACAACCTGACCGAGGCCGGCAAGACCATCGCCACGATCGTCCGCGCGGCGCTGGATCAGGGCGCCAAGGAGGTGGAAGTGACGCAGGAAGCTCAGGACGCGTGGGTCGAGTTGCTGCTCTCAGGCCCGGGCAGAATGATGAACAACCCCGACTGCACGCCCGGCTACTACAATAACGAGGGCCAGCCGAACGCGGCGGCGCGCTATGCGGTGGGCTACCCGGCGGGGGCTGCGGCCTATTTCAAGTACATCGCCGACTGGCGATCGGACGGGAAGTTCGACGGGCTGGAGTTCCGGTAGACCCTAAACCGCCTTCATCCGGTTGTTCCGCGGCAGATGCTCCACCTCGGCCAGGCCGAGCGCCTCCAGCACCGGCGGAACATAGACCCCGAACCGGCCGCGCAGGCCCTTCTTCAGGCCGTACCAGCCGCCGACGGGGTTGTCCGGCGAGCGGGCCCAGGCCTCGACACTACCTTCCGGGGCGGGTTTCTGCTCGTCGGTCCCGCCCAGGGGTGCCCAATCGCCGTGCGCTTTCAGCATGGCGACCAGGTCGTCGATGCAGCGCAGCTGGTAGCGCAACTCGGTGGTCCCGACCTTCACCACTAGAGCCGGCGGATCGAGGGCCTCGTCGCGGAAGGCGATGAATTGCGAGCCGCCGCTGGGCGTCGCCAGAGTCCAGGGGTCGGTGCGCGTGCCGGCGGCGGTCATGGGGGCTCCTGAAGGCCGATGAGGTCCCAGGATAGAACGCCGATCAACGCCTGACGATCATTCGTTGCTGGGCGTCGAAATGATGGTCATGCGCCTTGGAGATGATGCTGAGCAGCCGCACCAGGGTATGAGGCGGCGCATCGGCGGGATCAAACTTGCCGCCGGCCGCCAAGTCACTCACCAGGGCGGCGTCCGCGATCGATAGCGAGCGGGCGCAGAGGCTCCAGCGCGGAAACAGCCGCTCGGTGACGCCATCCTCCGAGCGGACGACGGGGGCGCGATGCCGGCGGTCCCCGGCGATCGAGGCGTAGGTTTCCCGCACGGCGTCGGGCAAGCCCTCAAGGCCCTGCAGGAACCAGCCCTCATGCGTGATCAACACGCTGGTCAGGCCGCGCTTGCGGTTGAGCGGTACGGCGTCGGCCAGGATGGACTCCAGCACATTATCGACGTCCGCCGCGCCGCGTGGGGTGACGCGGCTGGCGTAGATCAGGCGCAGCAAGGTGGGGCCGGCGGTGGTCATGGCGCGATGCGCTGTTACTAGATCACAAACAGCGACGACTGATTTACCGAACAGCCTTAACCGGCTGCGGCATATTGGCCCGACAACTTGGTGCGTCAGCGAGCCAGCTCAGGCGTGGGCCGGGTCGCCGGCGTCGGCGAGGGTCGAGGTCCGGCCCGCTTCGGGGCTGGCGCTGTCGTGCAGCTCATCGGCCAACTGGTCGAGCTGGCTTTGCAGCGCGTCGGCGTCCTGGCGGGCGAGGGCGCCGTGGTCGTGGGTTTTCAGTCGATGCTCGCGGCCGCGCAGCTCGAACAGTTCGCGGTCGATGGCGTGCGCCTGGCTGAAGTCGAGCGCCTTGAGCCTGTGGGCGTTTTCGATCTGCTGGCCCAGAGCGGCGATGCGTTGTTCGACGAGGATGGTTTCGCTGGACGAAGCCGAGGGGGCGAGCGTCGGCCGCGCCTGCGCCGCCTGGCCGACCAGAACGCCGGCGCCGGCCGAACCCAGCACCGTTCCCACCGCGATCAGGGCAAGCAGGGGTCTCATGCGTCTCGGTCTCCTGAACAGCCTTTGGTGTCCTCGATTTGGTTAACGAACGGCGCCGCCGATCGGATGCGTTTGAGCCGCGACAGCCGCGGACTGTTGCGGCGCGCCCACACACGGACGCCCAACTCGCGCGAAAGCTGAGCCCTAACAGGCGCTGATTCCCCTGGCGAGGGAAGCAGGGCCGCTCCAGGGCATGTAGCTGGGGATAAGTTCAATCGGTGCGGGATCGTTTGTAAAACCAGTTTACAAAATAAACTTGTTATGGAATGTATCGCCTGTCTCAGCGCCAAGGAGGATGCGATGACGGGATCGAAGGACAACGCCGCGCCGGAAAATCTGCCTGGTGAGCGATTGCATGCATTGGACGCCGTGCGCGGCTTCGCCCTGCTGCTCGGCGTCGCGTTTCACGCCACCGGCTCTTTCCTGCCCGGACCGGCCCATGCGCCGATCTGGCCGGTGGAGGACACGCAGCGCAGCTGGGTTCTGGCGGCGGTCTTCTTCACGACTCACGCCTTCCGGATGACGACCTTCTTCCTGATCGCCGGGTTTTTCGCTCACATGACCTTTCACCGAAAGGGCGCTGCCAGCTTCATTGGCGACCGACTGAAACGGATCGGCATACCCCTGGTGGTCGGCTGGCCCTTCATGATCGTCGGCATAATCGCGGCCTCCCTCTGGGGCCTGGTGATCGCCAATGGCGGCGTGATGCCGCACGGGCCCTCGCCGGCCTTCCCGAAGTTCCCCGCCTTTCCGCTGACCCATCTGTGGTTCCTCTATGTGCTGCTGGAGCTCTATGCGGCGACCCTGATCCTGCGCGGCCTGGTCGCCTTGATCGATCGCGGCGGGCGGCTTCGGGCCGGTTTGGACCGGCTGGTCGGCGCCCTGATGCGCGGACCCTTTGCAGCCCTCGTGCTGGCCATTCCGGTAGCCGTGGTGTTCGCCGCCAACCCGCATTGGCTGATGTGGTTTGGGATCAAGACGCCCGACGACAGCTTCGTCACCAACGCCCAGGCCATCGCCGGCTTCGGCACGGCCTTCGGCTTCGGCTGGCTGCTCAACCGTCAGATCGATCTGCTGGAAATCCTGCGTCGCCGCTGGGTGGTGAATCTCGGCCTGGCCATCGCCATGCTGGGTGTGAGCTGGGCCATCGCCACCCCGACCCTCTTCTCGACCCCGCCGGAAGCCCTGCATCTGGTTGGTGCGGCGACCTATGCCCTGGCGGCCTGGACCACCACCTTCGCGGCCATCGGCATGGCCATGCAGTCCCTGTCCGGCTTCAGCCCGGCGCGACGCTACATCGCCGACGCCTCCTACTGGGTGTACCTGGCGCACCTGCCCATCGTGCTGGCCCTGCAGGCGGCGGTGTCGCAGCAGGACTGGCCCTGGCCGGCGAAGTTCGCCGTCGTCCTCGGCGGCGCGCTTATCCTCTGCTTCGGCTCCTACCAACTCCTGGTCCGCCACAGCTTCATCGGCGGGGTGCTCAACGGCCCCCGTCCGCGCAAGGCCAAGAAGGCCGCCCGCTTGCAGACTCAGACCGCCTAGGCCAGCGATTGGCGAGTGACGGGAAGGACCCTGACCATGACCGACAACCCCGAGAACGCCCCAGCGGCGGCGGCCCAAGCCGACCTTGCCTTCATGCGGACCCTCGTCCAGTCCGGCGGCGGCCAGTTCCAGAAGACCTTCGGCCAGGGCTACCTGGCCGCGGGCCTCTGCTACGGCGCCGAGTTGCTCGCCTCCTGCGTCCAGGGTCTGGGCTTCCTGCGGGACAGCGCCGTGTTCGGGATCAGCATCCATGTACTCCCGACGCTGGTCTTCGTGGTCCTGATCTTCCGCATCACCTGGCCCACCCGCAAGGCGAAGCCGAGCATGTTCGGCCGGGCGATGCGGGCCGTCTTCGTCTGTCTCGGCACGACCAACCTCTGCATCGCCGCCGTGATCGCCTCGGTGGCCCTGCGCGAGCGCAGCCTGGAGACCTGGCTGATCTACCCCTGCACGGTCTATGCACTGCAGGGCGCGGCCTGGCTGATCTACTACAACCTCAGCCAGCGGCCATGGCAGCTGATGGTGGCTCTGAGCTGGTTCGCCTGCGCCGTTGCCATGGCCTGGTTCGTCACCAATGCGGCCATCTTCCTGGTCATCGCCGCCATCGGCCTGACCGTGCTGATGGTCGTCCCCGGCTGGCTGCTGGCCCGCTCGACTCAGATCGACTGATCCATGCCGCCCTTCGACATCGGCAAGATCGACGATGTCATCCACGGGCGCCTGCGCCTGGGGATCATGGCCTGCCTGGCCGACTCCGAGGTCGCCAGCTTCAACGAGCTGAAGGCCTTGCTGGAAACCACCCAGGGCAACCTGTCGATCCAACTGCGCAAGCTTGAGGAAGCGGGCTACGTCGCCATCGACAAGAGCTTCCTGAACCGCAAGCCGTTGACCCGGGCCAGGATCACCCCTGAAGGCCGGGCGGCGTTTTCACGCTACCTGGAGGCGATTGGGAAATTGATCGGCTAGGCTCAGTGCGCCGAATGCGCGATCCGTTCCGAGATCGCCAGCAGGCTCTGGGCGCGGTCGGGCAGGTCGGCGGCCAGGCGCGAGGCCATCTCCCGCACGCCAGCGGGATAGGCGTCGCCGCCCTCGGCGATGTCGGAGGCCCGTTGCGCCAGCAGCACAAGGTCGTCGCAGAAGGCTTCGACCTGTTCGCGGGCCAGCTCTCTGGCCTCGGTCTGCAGGCGGCGGATCCGCTGGGTGGCGGTTTCAGGCGCGTCGATGATGCCGCCGGAAGCGGTGCGGGCCTTCAGATTCAGCTGGGTGACGGTCATGCGTCAGAACTCCAAACGGGCTTGGGCGAACAGCGCTGGAAGCGGCGGTTGTCCCTCGCCTTACCCAATGCATATGGGGCTTGGCCGTTCCGTTTTCATCGGCGCTCAACACAGAACCCACACCACTGTTGCGGCGACGCCACAGCCCGCCGCGAACGGCCTCAGCGCCCGTCCTGGATCTGTGGCGGCGGCAGGGTCTCGGTGTCGAACACCCGCTGCTGGGCCGGGGACAGCGCCCCATAGAAGGCCTTGGTCGCCTCGCCCTGCCGGTGCATCAGGTCCATGTCGGCCTGCATATTGGCCTCGATCAGGTCGATCCGCCGAGGCGTGGTCAGGGTCGGCATCATCATCTCCGCCGAGCGGTGGCGGCCCTGCGCGCCGGGGTTCGGCGCCAGGGCCTGCTGATAGGCCTGCCAGGCTGGATCCTGGTCGGGGGTCAGGTTCAGCGCCGAGCGCAGTTCGGTCGCATCGTGAGCCTGAGCCATGGCCACGCCCGGCGCCGCCCCGAATGATAGAAGAAATGTTGCCGCGACACTGAAAGTTGCGAGAAATCCGTTCCTGAACGCCATTACCTGTCCAACCGTATGAAAACTGAACGCGTACAGCACCCTAGCAGCCTCAGGCCCCTTGTGCATGCGCCGGTTCCGCTTAAATCTGAAAGCGGGGCGATATGGAGACGATCATGATGAAAACGGCCTTGACCCTTCTGGCGTCGGCGGCGGTCCTCTCCGCGCCGATCGCGGCTTCGGCCCAATCCCATTCCGGCGGCGGCGGTCACGCCTCGTCCGGCGCGGCGCACGGCGGCGGCGGTTTCGCCCACGGCGGATTCGGACACAGCGGCGGCTTCCACGGCGGCTGGCATGGCGGCGGTGGTTGGCGCGGCGGCTACTGGGGCGGCGGCTTCGCCCTCGGCCTGGCCCTCGGCTATGCGGCCGACCCCTGGTACTACGGCTACTATCCCGCCTACGGCTACTATCCGGCCTATCCCTACTACTATGGCGGCCCCGGCTATTACGCGGACGACGAAGGCGGCTATGCCCCGCCCCCGCCCCGCGACACCAGCGCCGGTCCCGCCAACACCGCCAGCGCCGCGCCCCCCGCCGCCAGTCAGGCCTGCGGCCAATGGGTCTGGCATGCCGATCAGGGCAAATACGTCTGGGCCGCCGGCAGCTGCTGATCTGACGCCGGCGCTCGCCTCCTCCGTCAAACCGTTCCGCTGCGCTACACGCTTCGCCACCTCCCCCGCATCGCTTCGCTCGCATGGGAGGAGAAGACCTTTTCTCCTCCCCCATTCTTCACGGGGGAGCTGGCGCGGCGCATAGCGAAGCGGAGCGACGTGACGGTAGGGGCGAGCGCCGGCCGTTGATCCACTCCAAGGCTTCAAGCGATCCCCATGACCGACGACTACCTCCAATTCATCCCCGCCGACCCGACGCGCCGCCCGAAAGCCAAGGCCTCCGACCAGGCTGTGGAACTGCTCGCCGGCTTCCTGCCCCAGGCCGAAGACGTCAGCGCCGAGCGGTTCGAGACCACCCAGATCTTCCACCCGTGCGAAAACTGGGCGGGCGTGACCTGTCCCAGCTGCGGCGTCGCGGACGAGGCGCTGGAGGACTGGTGGATGGACGCCGTCCGCGACGCCGGCGATCAGGATTTCAAGGACCTTGCCGTCGTCATGCCCTGCTGCGGCGCCGAGACCTCTCTCGACGCCCTGGCCTACGCCGCCCCCACCGCCTTCGGCCGCTACCTGCTGCAAGCGCAAAACCCCGGGGCCGACATCACGCCAGCGCAGGAAGCCGAACTGGTCGAGGCCCTGGGCCTGCCCGTGCGGCGGGTGTGGATGAAGGTCTGAGGCCTCTCGCTCATCGACCTAGTCGCCAACTGCTCCCCCGCTGGGGGAGCCCGTCGGCGAAGCCGACTGAGGGGGCGAGTCGTCGGATACGTCTGCGTAGCGGCTAGGCCCCCTCCACCGCTTCGCGGTCCCCCTCCCCCAGCGGGGGAGGAATTAGATTCCGGATCGTACCCCACCCTTGCCACCCACTCCCGAACAGGCTTTCGTCCCCCTTGGAACCGCAGGGGCGCCAGGTGTCGCACGAGCTTGAGATCGCCGCCGAGGGCGCCATTGCCGCGACGGCCGCCGACGCTCTGGGCAAGCACAAGCACGGCGGCGCCTGCTCCAACTGCGGCGCCATCCTGCAAGGCCCCTATTGCCACGTTTGCGGCCAGAACGGCGACGACCACAAACGCTCCATTCTTCACCTGATCTGGGAAGCCATCGAGGGGCTGCTGCACCTGGACGGGCGGCTCTTACGCACCCTGCCGGACCTGTTCTTCCATCCCGGCCGCCTGGCGCGGGACTATATGGACGGCCGCATCGCCCGCCATGTGCCGCCCTTCCGCACCTTCCTGGTCGCCCTGCTGATCTTCATCTTCGCCGCCGAGTACGCGGCCCACGAACTGCAGCAGGCCCAGGACGCCCAGTCCCAAGCCCGCGCCGCTCAACTCGCCACCCCGCAAGGCCGCGCCCATGCCGTCGCCGCCGACCGCGCGGAGGCCACAAAGGACCACGACGGCGACCTGGCCGACGCCGCCCGGGATCGCGACCAGGACCTGAAGGACCCGGACGAGAACCGCGCCAAGGTCCTGGCCCGCTACGACGAGGCGGCGGCGCGGCTGAACGACCGCTACGCCAAGGCCATGGCCCAGGCCGACCGCGTCGCCCAGGGCCTGCCGGAACAGCACGCCATCACCGCCAGCGCGGACCTGCAGCTCAGCCAGGGCGGCAAGGTTCACAGACTGGGCTGGTTCAGGCAGGGCGTCGAGCGCGCCGTCGCCAACCCGGAATACTATCTGACCGTCATGTTCGCCTGGGGCCACCGGCTGGCGGTGCTGCTCCTGCCCATCCTCGGCCTCAGCCTGGCCATGGTCTACCGGCGCCGGCGCGAGATCTTCCTCTACGACCACCTGCTGGTGGCGATGAACCTGCTGTCCTTCTCCTTCCTGACCAACGCCGCGGCCCTGATGCTGCCCTATCCCGCCAACTGGTACGGCCTCGGCGCCGTGGCCCTCTGGACCCCGGTCAACCTGTTCCAGACCCTCCGCGGCGCCTACGACTCCAGCCTCGTCGGCGCGGGCCTGAAGACGGTGATCGTCTGGGCTGTCTCGGTGTTCAGCTTCTTCGTGCTGATGATGGCCGTGCTGCTGGTGGCCCTGGCGCAGCTGTAATCACACCGCCGACACCCGCGGCAGGATAGGCCGACCTGTGCGTATGATGGCAAGATCGCGCGCCGGCGCGGCGGACGGGGAGGAGGCCGCGTCATGAACCAGACCGACTACGCCTTCATGCGCAACACGCGCTCGCTCGAGGCCTATCTCATCGTCCGCTACCGCAAGCTCCACCCCTGGCTCGCGCCCTAGCCTCAGCAGTTTTTCCGGCAGCGTGTTCCGGGCGCCGTGTGATAGTTCGGGCCTCCCAGGCCGAAGGTGGTGGGGGCGAGGGGGCGTATGGCCGTGTAGTTGGCGCCGACCATCGAGCCACCGGAAATGTTGACATTGAGCGGCGCCAAAGACCAGGACTGGCCCGTGGACAGCTGGCCCAGATAGAGGCCGTAGGGACCGCTGGGGTCCTTCGAATAGATGAAATAGTCGCCGTCGATCGGCGCCGGATCGGATTTATCGACCGTGGTCTCGCTCGCGTCGAACTCTGTGGCCGCGCCGGTTATGGTGTTGGCGTTGGGGTAGTAGAAAAGCCGGTCCGGTCCATGTGGCGGCAGGACCTGCGGGTTGGCGGAACACCCGGGTCCCGCAGGCTGGATCGGCCCGGTCACATAGAAAAACTTGTCCGTGCTGTAGTCGATCGCCGGATAGTAGAAGTAGGTTCCGGCAGCCTGTCCCGAAAACGCGTTCGTCCTGCCGGCCGGGCTGTTGACGCTGATCTGCTGAATCTGCATCGGCTGCGCGCAGGCGCTGCCGGTGAAATAGTAGACGTGCTGGCCGTCCGGGCTGAAGGTCGGCCCCGAGGCCTCGCTTGAGGCGCCGCGTGTTCCGGCGGTCAGCTGCCGAACCTGGCTGAGCTGTGGCGTGCCTGTGTCGTCCAGCGTGAAGCTCGCCACCTCCACGCCGCTGAGCTGCTTCCAGACCATGGAAAAGCCGTCGGCGGAGAACTTCACATCCTGATTGTTCTGGTTGCCCATGAACCCGGTCAGATTGGTCAATGTCCCCGACCCGATCGCCCAATAATAGATGTGCGACTCGTCGTTTTGGACCGCGCGGAACACCACCGCCTGGCCGTCCGGCGAGAACACCGGATTGGTCGGCGAACCGACGCCCGTTAAGCCGGTTGAAGTGACCGTCAGGGTCTCGATCTTTACCCGCTGCGGCATGGTCGCCGTGGTGGCGCACAGGAAGTCGTAGACATAAATCTGTCCGCCGTTCGCGTCCTCATAGACCATCCGCCCAGTCAGCGCCGGAATGCTCGTGCCCGACGCCGGACAGCCCTGAGCGAACGCCGCCCCCGCCAGCATCGCCAGCAAGAGCCCAAGCCAAGCCGCCGAAATACGCATCTCAACCCCCCGCCAGACCTGAGATCACGAGACCAGATCAACCTGAAGTAGGCAAGACGATTTGCGCGTCGGGCGCTCGGTTGTAACCCCTTCTCCCGGCCCAAGCCGGAGAAGACCATCCCCCGAAGAAGTCGGTTGAGAGCCCCACTTGGACTTAGGAGCTATCTCCGTAAGGCGAACCCTCCGCCCCATCCTCGGCCTCCTCGGCCTCCTCGGCCGCCCCGGCCGCGCCATCCTCGCCGGCCACCACCTGCGCCGTCAGCCGCTCCGCCTGCATCATCGCCAGTTCGGTCAGCCGTTCCAGCACGCGCAGCAACCGCTCCGTCCGAGCCCCATCGGGATCGAACGGGCCCCCTTCTTCAAGGGATTCGGCCTCAAGGGTCTCTTCGGCGGCTATGGGCGAGTGGGTGTTCATTCGTGAACAAATAGAGAACAATTTTCGCGGCCATGTCAAGCAAAATCTGGAGCCCGCCCCCATTAAGGCGGGTTGAACGCCTGGGTTCGGCGGCGTCCCGAAGCCGACCGGTACAACCCCGCGCCTACTCGAACATCGAGACGTCCACCGCCGCCGTATCGGGCGCGCGAGCCGCCGATCCCAGGCAGACGACGATGGCCAGCGTCGTGACGCCGGTCAGGCCAGCGCCCACGAAGAAGGGCAGTGCAACCCTGCCGCCGGTCATGGCCGCGACCACGGCGCTCACCAAGGCGGCCAGCAGGAAGACGCCCGCTGGGGCCAAGGTCCACCACCACCGCCATCTCGCGTCGTTCAGCCGCCGCGTCATCGCGGCCAGCCAGATGATGGTGGGCAGAAGCAGGAGCGGCGGAAACCGGTCGCCGATGGGCTTCGCCAGAGTGGCCCACGCCACCATGGCCGCCATCGAAACCCAGAACTCGACCCGGCCCGACCGCCCCATCCAGCGCCGCCAGCCCGGAATAGTCTTCAGCGCCATGCCGCCCCTCAGTCCATGGCCCGATTGGAACCGAGGCCAGCGCGGCGTGGCTCGCCATCAGCCAGCCGCTTCAAAATACCTCGGCGGCGTCCACCTTGTCGGCCTTGCCGGGCGCGCTCCCGAGCCAGATCACCAGGCCGATTGTGATCAGGCCAATCACGATGGCGAGGCCCTGGGCCGGTATCGCCATGCCGGCGACCCTTAGCAGCCCGGCCACGAAGCCGATCACGAACCCGGACCCAATCGGAACCCACGCCCACCACCAGCCTGCCCGCATGTCGTTGAGCCGGCGCGTCACGATGGGCAGCCAGAAGATGAGGGACCCGAGCGACACCAGCTGAGACTGCCGGGTGGCGAGGATCAGCACCACATCGAGCACATAGAGCGCCACGATGGAGGCCCAGAACTCGACCCGCCGAGACCGCCCGATCCACCGGCGCCAAGCCGGAATTTCCTTCAACGCCATGAAGCCGCTCCCCGATGTCCCCGCTGGATTGGACCTCAACCTGGCCGGGATCGCAATGCCGTTTAACGCGCGCGCGAGGCCACCCACTAAGCAAAACTGGCGTCCACGGCCTAGGGAAGGCGTCTCTCAAGGGTGCGGGCCTGAGCCCACAAATCCTTCTCCCGCTCTTCGGCGGGAGAAGACCATCCCCCGAAGGGGTCGAATGAGGGCCCTACGCCGAGCCAACCTGGCGATACCGCCCCCGCCCGGTAAACTCCAGAAACCCCCGGTCCCGCAGCACCTGCAACTGCTGCCTGATCTTCGGCCGCACGTTCGCGTTGCCCGGATAGAGCGCCGACAATTCCCCCTCGAACGCATAGACGTCGTCCAGCGTGAACTCCCGCCGGCCGACCCGCTCGACGCACTTCATCACCTCGATCAGCCAGCCCCGCGCGGCGGCGCCGGTCTCGCGCAGGAACAGGGTGGCGCGCCACTTCTCCATAACCTCGCCGCGCGCCAGGGCCTGGCCTTCGCGGACCAGAAAGATTTTCCCACTTTCCGGCACCTCGCCCAGCAGGATGTTGCAGCCGATCCAGCCGGCGCGCCGGGCGGTGGGCGCGAGCGGTTTGCGCTCCTCGATGATCTCGCGGACGAAGAAGTGCCTGGGCACGAAGAACAGGTCCGTCACCCCGAAACGCGCCACGTCATAGTTCATCAAGACCAGGCTCGGATTGTTGCTGGCCGCCAGCCGCTCGCACATGGTCCCGAACGCCCCGTCGGCCACCCGCCGCCCGAACCGGCCCTTCTGGCTCTTCAGCTCGAACTCCTCGGCGCAGGTCCCGCACCAGAAGTCCGCCACCGGCCGATTGCCCGCGAACCGCTCCAGCTTCGGCGCGCCGCAGTTCGGGCAGAACAGCCAGGCGTGAGCCCACTGTTCGGTCCACACCCGCGCGTTCTGCGACGCGCTCTCGAACGGCGTCGGGGCTTCCTCGAAGCCGAGATAGAGCGGCGGATCGGACATGGGCGGGGAGGGTAGAGGCGCAAAGGCGCAGCTTCCACTCAAAACCCTCCCGTTGGCGGATGGGGGAGGGTAGGGTGGGGGTGAGTGCACCGACGGTGAAGCGAATGGCTCGCTTGGGCGCCGGCGCCCATTAGCGCCTCAATCCCATGAGCCGGCGCGAACACCCCCAACCCTGCCCTTCCCCCATGGAGGGGAAGGGTTCTCGGTGCGGCGCCGCTGGCTACAGCAAGTTTGCCTAAGACTGAATCGCTCCCCCGATGGGGGAGCTGTCAGCCTGCAAGGCTGACTGAGGGGGCCTGGCCGCTA